>Ga0209835_1000089_pt1 | contig 64070 bp, 55 predicted proteins | sample LakKivwa52mmetaG_FD_184138 | JGI IMG/M metagenome (GOLD analysis project Ga0209835, IMG submission 184138) | Anoxic lake water microbial communities from Lake Kivu, Rwanda to study Microbial Dark Matter (Phase II) - Lake Kivu water 52m metaG... | ecosystem: Environmental > Aquatic > Freshwater >...
AATTTATTAATATATGCATTTATTTTGATGTAAATTTGTGCAAAATCAATCATTATGAAATTTTCAAATAAGTTAAATGAGTTTGATATTCTGGATTTGTTAAACGAATATCACTCAGAGTTGAGGAAACTCAAATACAAAACCGAGTATGTAAAAAGAAAGGTTGCTGAGTTGGAAGGCCAGTATGAGGTTGCAAAGGCCAAAAAAGGCGGCAGAATCAGAATTGAGGCTCAGTCCGCCGATGATGCCGGTGTGACCGGTGAACAGGGACAGGCGGTTGTTGCTGTCGAAAAGAGAAGAAGGGGTCGTCCGGCCAAGGAGAAATCCGATAAGGCCCTGTCAAAGAAACGGAAGCCATATCCGCTTTCGATCTATGACACCATGATTCTCAACTCAATTGAAGAAGCCGGAAAAGCTCTGTTGAGCAAGTCGATCATCGACGCAGTGAGGGAAAAAGCCATCGACGCCGGGATTTTTGAGACCGAAGAAAAACTGAGGGCCAAAATCAATCAGTGTCTGGTGAAGTTAACCAACAAACGTAACGACCTGAAGAAGGTAAACTACGAGGGCAAGGGTTACGGTTACGCACTTCCTGTGTTTTATGATGAAAAGGGCAAGCTCAGAAAAGAGCATAGGCTCAAATAGTCTAAACACATTTTAAAGCTGATCCACGGATCAGAAGCTGATGAATGTTAAGGAGCGGTTGTAAGGGGTTGGCTCAGCCAAAACCGTAGTAACCGCCTCCTTTTTTTTCGCGCCTTTTGTGCGTGTTATCAATTACTTTCTGCTTCTCTTCATTAGTCAGACTGTCCCAGGTAGCAACCTCTTCGGCCGAGCGATAGCAGCCGATGCATATCTTTTCTTCATCATAGGTACATATCAGCTGACAAGGACTTTTCACCGTTTTTTTCATACTACTTTTTTTTGTTCTGCACCGGGGTGGTTACCGGAGCAATCAGAATCAAACAACAACGGGCCGGAATTGTTTACGGATTATTTATTGTAATCGCCATCAATGCTATTCAGATCGTTTCATATAAGCAACACCTTTGGTTTTGGTGGCAAACCAAACTTTTCCTTCAGTGTCGACACAAATGCCTGTTATCCAATTCTCGGGCAGCCCGTTGGTGGTGGTGTAGCTTTTCCATGATGAGCCTGTTAATGAGCTTACGCCGCGTGGCGTGCCGAACCACATCGTGCCGGACAAGTCTTCAGCGATGGCATCCACACGGTCGAATATGAGGCCGTCAGAAATGCTGTATTCGGTGAAATCCGTACCGTCGAACATGCTGACTCCGGCCAGAGAGCCTATCCACAATCGGTTCTTACTGTCAATAAACACTTTGGTGATGAAATCGGCCAGAACATTATCTGTGAGTATGGTGTTCCATATTTCATTGGAAAAACCGGAAACACCGAATTCAGTTCCAAACCACTTTTTGTTGTTCAGGTCGATGGTAATTGATCGTACAATATTATGAACCAGCGCGTTGCCTTCATCTTTTTCGTAGATGATCCAGTTGCCGGAATTCAGATAAGAAACCCCTCTTCCGGTGGCAAACCAGGGATTTCCTGAAGGGTCAACAGCAATGTCGTACACATAATTATATCCAAGACCTGAGTTATCGGTGTTAAAGTTTACCCATTGACCGTTGTCGCGCAGTGACACGCCAAAGGGTGTGGCAAACCATACCTTATTGCTGTTTTGATCAACGGCAATACTGTTCACCTGATGGTACACAAGTCCCTGAGGGGTGTTGTACGTGTACCAGTTGCCCTTTTCGTAGCGCGAAACCCCAAACTCTGTCCCGATCCAAACGCTTCCGTCAGGGTCGGCGGCAACACAATTCACATTATTGTTAACGAGTCCGTTTTTGGCAGCGAAGTATGTCCATTTTTCGTTCATGCCCGTAAATTTATCCTTGTTGCAGCCGGTGGCAATCACAAGGATGAGGGTCAATCGGAGCAGGGGCGGCAGACTGGTTATTTTCATGTTACTCGATTGTTTTATTCGTTCTGAAGGTTCATTCGTATGCGTGAAGCCACAATGTCGATGGCCACCTGGTTGGCACCTCCCTGCGGGATGATGATGTCGGCGAAACGTTTGGTCGGGTCGATAAATTGCAGGTGCATGGGTTTTACGTAGTTCTCATAGTGCCGCAACACATCCATAAACGACCTGCCGCGCTCTTCGATATCACGCTGAATGATGCGCATGAGTCTGTCGTCGCCGTCGGCATCCACATAGATCTTGATATCCATTCTGTCGCGCAGATCAGCATTGGTGAGCACAAGAATGCCCTCTACAATCATAACTTTGGTGGGTTTCACGGGCACGGTTTCGGCTGCGCGGGCGCAACTGACGTATGAATAAACGGGCATCGGTATGGTTTCGCCTTTTTTGAGCCTGTCGATATGGTTGATAAGCAGATCGAATTCGATGGAGGATGGGTGGTCGAAGTTGATTTTCTTGCGTTCTTCTGCGCTCAGATGCCCGTTGTCCTTATAATAAGCGTCCTGCGAGATCACCGATACCGAACTTCCGGGCAAAGCCCTGATAATTTTGCGCACCACCGTGGTTTTTCCCGAACCAGAGCCTCCTGCTATGCCGATAATCAGCATGGAATGATATTATTGTTAATTGAATGTCAAATATAGGCAAAATGAAACTGAACCCGCAAGTAATTTTTTTGCCGGAGAAGATAGTTTTGATGATTAAGCGATTATCAGAGCAGGAAACTCATCATAATTCCCGCAGCCACAGCCGAACCGATAACTCCGGCTACATTGGGAGCCATAGCGTGCATCAGCAGGTGATTGGTAGGATCGCATTTGAGCCCTTCCATTTGCGAAACTCTGGCGCTGTCGGGAACAGCTGAAACACCGGCGGAACCTATCAAAGGGTTAATCTTGTTTTCGGCAGACAGAAACAGATTCATCACTTTGGCAAACAGAACACCACCTGCAGTGGCAACCATGAAACTCACAGCACCCAAACCAAAGATCAGTATGGATGTACTGGTAAGGAACACATCGGCTTGTGTGGAGGCACCAACGGTGAGTCCGAGCAGTATAGTAACAATGTCGATCATCGAGTTGCGGGCTGTTTCGGCCAGACGTTTTGTAACCCCGCTTTCTTTGAGAATGTTTCCAAAGAACAACATGCCTAGGAGCGGCAGAGCGCCGGGTGAGATGAAGGTGGTAAGGATGAGGCCCACAATGGGGAACAATATTTTCTCGAGTTTTGACACCGAGCGGGGGGGCTTCATGCGTATCAGTCGTTCGCGGCGACTGGTGAGCAGCCTCATGATGGGCGGTTGAATGACCGGAACAAGGGCCATATAGGAATAGGCAGCGATGGCAATGGGACCGATCAGGTTTTTGGTTTCGTAGCCGTGAACAATTCCTCCGTTGGCCAGTTTTGAGGCAAGAAAAATAGCCGTTGGGCCGTCGGCACCACCGATGATGCCGATTGAACCGGCCTCAGGCATGTTGAACCCGACATAAAGCGCACCCAGGAAGGTCATAAAAATACCAATCTGAGCAGCTGCACCCAACAAAATGAGCCTGGGATTGGAGATCAGCGAAGAAAAATCAGTCATGGCGCCAATACCCAGAAATATTAATGGCGGATAAATACCTTTTGTAACCCCGAAATACAAATAGTTGAGCACACTACCTTCCTGATAAATACCAAGTTGCAGATTTACACCTCCGTCCTGAAAAAACGGGATGTTGCCGATGATGATGCCTGTGCCGATGGGAATAAGCAACAATGGTTCATAGTCATAACGTATGGCCAGATAAATAAAGATCAGGCCAACCAGGATCATGATGAGGTTGCCCTGAGTGGCATTACGGAAACCGGTAAAGGCGAAGAACTTGGTCAGCCCTTCGTTTGTTTTCTCCAGGGCATAATCCAACATCGGCTGGTCGGGTTCAGGTGCATACTCCGAAGGGGATTGAGTGGTAAGTGTGTCGGTTACTTTTGCGGCCAGCCCGGGATTGCTGTTGACCAGAAAATTCAACAACAACAGCAACGTGAGAATCCCAAATACCGTTAGCGCTCGTTTCAGATTCATTGTCTATTCCATTTCAAGTATAACATCGCCTTGCAGAACATTGTCGCCTAATTTGACTTTCAGGGTTTTCACGGTTCCGTCTTTTTCGGCAACAAGATTGTTTTCCATTTTCATGGCCTCATACACCAGTATTTTATCACCCCGTTTCAGTTTGTCGCCTTCTTTTACGAACAATTGGATGATTACGCCCGGAAGCGGCGACCTCACCTGATGAACGGGATTTCTGACGGTTTCGTTACGGGCAATTTCGTGCGATCCCTCAGGTTTAACCACTGCTGAGCGAACCAGAATGGGGGTTTTGGTTTCGGATTTTTTCTTTTCGATCTCTACCTGGTAGGTGGTTCCGTTCACTTCCACTTCGGCTTTTGAGCCGTCGAGCCTGATGACCTCTACCTCGTAATCGTTACCCCTGATATTAAATTTGAAACTTTTCATGTTGTAATTCGGTTATCGTTGCAGGTTTCTTAACCCATAAATTTTTGAACTCCAGGGCGAATAGGTTCTGGATACTTTTTTTATTGTCAATACATTGCTTTCTTCATCATGCAGTTCGGTAGCAAAAAAGAGTGCCATGCCAATGGCAGCTGTCACTTCTCCGGGAATCATCAGGTCGTCGTCGCTTTTGATCTGGCTGAGTTTTCCCTGTTTGCGCAGCTTAATCCTTAACTGGAGGTTGATTACCTTGGTGAGGCTGTCGAATACATAATAAAGAATAACAAGGGCAACAAAAACGATGAGGTAACTCACGATCGAAATAACGATGCCCTCGGTGAGTGTGGTTTCGGGTACGTCCACAAATCCTGTCAGCAGTATCATATCACAAGGGTATGTTGGAGTGTTTCTTGGGAGGGTTCACGTCTTTTTTGGTGGCCAGTGCCCGCAATGCCCTGATGATGCGGAAACGCGTGTTACGCGGTTCGATTACGTCATCAATATATCCATATTTTGCTGCTTCATAGGGATTGGCAAACTTATCGCGGTACTCCTCTTCTTTCTTAAGAATGTATTCGGCTCTTTCTTCGGCATCCTTGATTTGTTGTATGTTTTTGCCATCAAGTACTTCGATGGCACCTGCAGGCCCCATCACGGCTATTTCAGCCGAAGGCCAGGCGTAATTGATATCGCCCCTGAGTTGTTTCGATCCCATCACGTCATGTGCGCCACCGTACGATTTACGCAGGGTAACGGTAACTTTGGGAACCGTAGCTTCGCCATAGGCAAACAGCAATTTTGCTCCATGGATGATGATTCCGCCATACTCCTGTCCGCTGCCGGGCAGAAAACCCGGAACGTCAACCAGGGTGACGATAGGGATGTTGAAGGCATCGCAGAAGCGCACAAAGCGCGCTGCTTTGCGCGAAGCATCAATATCGAGCACTCCGGCCAGAAAATTAGGCTGGTTGGCCACAATACCCACAGGCATACCGTTGAATTTGGCAAAACCAATGACAATGTTTTTGGCATAATGCCGCTGAATCTCCAGAAACTCACCGTAATCAACGATCGCATGTATGATGTCGAGTACATCATAGGGTTTGTTGGGGTTCTCGGGAATGATCTGGTTCAGACTGTCTTCGAGCCTGTTGATGGGGTCTGTACACTCAGTTAGCGGTGGATCTTCTAGGTTGTTCTGAGGCAGATAAGAGAGTAGTTTTCTGATCAGCAGTATGCCTTCTTCTTCGTTGGTAGCCACAAAATGGGTTACCCCGCTGCGGGTTCCGTGTACCCATGCCCCGCCCAGGTCTTCGGTCGAAATGTCTTCTCCTGTAACAGTTTTGGTTACCTTGGGGCCTGTAACGAACATATAACTGGAGTTTTCGCTCATGAGTACAAAATCGGTCAGGGCAGGCGAATACACTGCACCTCCCGCGCATGGCCCGAAAACAGCTGAAATTTGTGGAATAACACCTGATGCCATGATGTTGCGCTGAAAAATTTCAGCATAACCGGCCAGGCTTCTTACGCCTTCCTGGATGCGTGCACCGCCACTATCGTTGATACCGATTACAGGTGCTCCTACTTTCATGGCCTGATCCATTACCTTGCATATTTTCAGGGCGAAAGTCTCTGAAAGTGAGCCGCCGAATACGGTGAAGTCCTGAGAAAAAACATAAACTACCCTGCCGTCGATGGTTCCGTGTCCGGTTACAACCCCGTCGCCGAGAAACTGCTGCTCTTCAAGACCGAAATCATGCGTGCGGTGAGTGACGAACATATCGAACTCCTCAAAACTGCCTTCGTCAAGCAGCATGTCAATACGTTCACGGGCTGTAAATTTGCCTTTGGCATGCTGGCTTTCCATACGTTTTTCGCCACCGCCTTTTTTGGCTTCGACCCTTTTCTCAAGTAATTCCTTGATTTTTTGCTCAATGGACATAATCCTTTTTTTTATTTGTTTTTGTCTTCACAAAGCTCGGTAAGCACTCCAAAAGTTGATTTTGGATGAAGGAATGCAATATGCAGTCCCTCGGCTCCCATGCGGGGCTTTTCGTCGATCAGTCTGATGCCTCCTTCTTTGACTTCTTCCAATGCCTGCTCCAAACCGTTGACAGCAAAAGCAATATGATGTATTCCTTCGCCTTTCTTCTCAATAAATTTGCCCACCGGCCCTTCGGGATCGGTGCTCTCCAAAAGTTCAATCTTGGTTTGGCCAACTTTGAAGAAAGCTGTCTTCACCCGCTGGTCGGCAACTTCCTCAATCGCATAACAGGCTGTGCCCAATATTCTCTCATAATAGGGGATTGCCTCGGCAAGACTATTCACCGCTATCCCAATATGTTCAATGTGAGTAGGTTTCATGATATTATTATTGTGAAATTTTTCACAAAAGTACAGTATTTTTACGAATTAGCCGGATATTGAGCCGATATTATTGAGAAAAAGTACAGTTTTTTTGGAACTTTGTGAGGTTTTAGCATAAGTGACAAACAGGCTTTGTATTTGTTTACACATTAACGTTTTGCAGATTATTTTTAGACGATTTGGTTTTCATCAGCTTAAAAGTTGTAAAATTGTCCTTCAAACAGTTTTGTTGATGATAAAACGTATTTTTCTAGCGGTCGGAATTTTTATTCATTTTGGATTAATAGCTCATGCACAGCAGTTTACAGATGTTTCTACTGAACTGACAGGAGTAAGTGAAGGTTCGGCCCGCTGGATTGATCATGACCGGGATGGCGATCTGGATGCATTGGTGATGGGGGAGTTTTTTAAAGGAAACCAAAGAGGGGTTGTAAGTAATTTATACAACAACCTGCGCAACGATCGTTTCAGCCGAATTGCTTCGGGTTTGCCCAATCTGCACAGGGGTGATTTCGACCTGGGCGATTACAATCTCGACGGCATCAACGACATTGCCCTGATTGGTGAGACTTCGGATGGTACGCGCATTGCTGCCATCTACAGAGGAACTGTTTCGGGGCAGTTTCTGCTGACGGGGATCAGTTTTCTGCCGGTCAGGGATGGGTCTATCCGTTTCGGCGATTTCGATGGTGATGGTGACCCCGATATATTGCTTACAGGAGAGTCGAAAACCGGGCCGGTAAGCCTAGTATACCGCAATGACCGTAACAACACATTTGTTCTGGTGCCATCCAAACTTCAGGGTGTACGCAGGGGTGTCGGAATATGGTATGATCATAACCTCGATGGGTATCCGGATATTTTTATCACAGGGGCCGATGCTTCGGGTCATCCTTTCAGCATGTTGTACACCAATCAGGGTATGGGTTTCGAAGAGTATCAGGCGGGTATTATTCCGCTCAAACATAGTTATGCTGCTGTGGGTGACTACGACAACGATGGCGACCCCGACTTGCTTGTTATGGGCGAAGCTGATCAGGGCCGGCTGGTGACACGGCTATACCGCAACGACAGGTCGAAAGGCTTTGGCCGGACGCCTGCCATTTTTGTGCATGTCAGATCTGGTTTTGCCGATTGGGGTGATTTTGACGGTGACGGTGATGTGGATCTGCTGATCAGCGGTGAGTCTGCCGAAGGCCCGGTAACCAGAGTGTATGAAAACAACAGGGCACGAGGCTTCAGCGATTTGCCTGTAAACCTCATCGGACTGCATATGAGTACCGGACAGTGGGGTGATTATGATATGGATGGCGACCTCGATATTCTCATTGCAGGTATGGCAGCAGGCCATCAGTATCAGACAAGAATCTACAGAAATGATTTGTTCCTTTCGGGACAGGCGGCATCCGATGCTTCAGCAAGAAAAACAGGCGAAGAGGAAGATATTTTTAATAATTCGGTTGTCGTTCCCGAGCGTGGTAAACCTGATTTTCTTTTTGTGTATTCTTCTGCATATACGGATCTGTACAATACCGGAACCAAAGCTTACTTCTTGTTTGTCAGCCCGGTGAAGAGGCCAAAGAAACAATATGAAATGGAAGACCGTTACAGCCAGCTGCTGCGCGAGCAATATCCCCAATGGTCAATTGTTGATCAGGGCAATTTGCTTTCCATCGGAAAACCCTCTCAGGCCGAAGCCGAAAAGTCACGCAAACGAATCATCGATGAGTACACCGGCAAAAACTTCACCATCATCGAAATAAACTGGTAAACATGGCTTTCTGCCGGACTTCTCAGCAGTCTGTTTTCTTCGCCCTTATTTGTGAACTTTACGGATAAAATCCTCCACTTCAGGAACGCCACCCTGATATACCAGATATCCGTTATAGGGTTCACGTGGTGTAATTTCGTCATTCACGGGAGTTAGCATCAGTCTTTTTACTTCGGCAGGATCATTGGTTTGTCCCAGCACCCAGCATAGCTTGATGTAGGCAACTTCGGGCAGCATATTTCCGGTGGGGACAATTCCTTTGGCCATCATATCGCGACCTGTATCGTACACAAACATATGCACATAGCCCCAAATAGTCTGCAAGGTCATATACATATGTACTCCTTTGGCGTGTGCCCGTTCGATGGCGGGATAGAGTTCCTTGTTGACATGACCCAAACCCGTTCCCACGATAACCACACCGCGATAACCGGCATCAGTAAGTGCATCGAGGGTGTCGGGTTTCATGCCCGGATAATAATACAGCATGGTAACTTCGTCGCTGTAATAAGGCAAGATATTCACCTTTCGGTCGCTGCGGCGCTTGTTGTATGTTTTGTGTATGGGTTTTATGGTTTGCCTGTTGATCATGGCAATTGGCGTGTCGCCTATGGTACGGAAGGTGGAGCGATAGCTCGAATGCATTTTCCGAACACGGGTTCCTTTGTGCAGCAGTCCATATTCATCGGAGGTCGGGCCAAACATACACACCATCACTTCGGCAATGTCGGAATGGCCGGCAGCTTTCATGGCATGCATCAGGTTGAGGGCGGCATCGGAACTTGGCCTGTCACTCGATCGCTGCGAGCCGACGAGCACCACAGGCACGGGCAGGTTCTGGCACATAAAGGTGAGTGCAGCACCCGTATGATGCAGGGTGTCGGTGCCATGTCCCACCACTATGCCGTCAATGCCCTGTTCGATCTCCTTACCGATGGCTTTTGCAAGTCCGACATATTGTTTGGGGCCCATATTTTCACTGAAAACGGCAAACAGTTTTTCGGTTTCCAGATTGCAGATATCGGCCAGCTCGGGAACTGCACCATAGAGTTCGCCCGGTGAAAAGGCCGGAATGACAGCTCCGGTGCGGTAGTCGAGCCTCGAAGCAATGGTTCCTCCTGTGCCAAACAGTTTCACAGCCGGCAGGCCGGGTGTCACCGGAAACTGCTTTTCGGGGATTTTGTAATTGGCTTTCTTGTAGCCTGTTTCTTTCATTGAAAGGATGGTTCGTACGTCGATTCCGACATTGTAGCCTGTCGGGATTTTCATCACGATGTGCTTGTCGTCATCGTTTTCGGCTCTGGGGAGTACCGTCCCGAAAAATTTACCTCTGGTGGTTTCCACTTCAGCTTGTCCCCACACCCTTGTGTTGTATTTTTTCAGCAGTTCGAGCGCATCGCCTTTATATCCCTGAAATATATCTTCACTCATGACTTCATTGTTTTGATCTGGTTTGCCAGAAAAGTTAAATCAATATTGCCGGTTGACTGCTTCCTCAGCTGTCCCATCATCCAGTTCAGCCGGTGATCTGTGCCGTTTTTCCTGCTGTGCTGCACGAATTTCTCTGATAGAAAAGGCAGTTTGTTCAGGATTTCTTCCTTGCCTGTTTTTCTGAACTTCAATGAAGAAAGCACCGATTCGAAGTCCATTCGTGGATGAATAATAATTTCGGGAAGCATGTGCCAGGCCAGGCGATGATCAAGTTTTTGCTCTTTGAGGAAGGCAAACAGCTTGTAGATTTTCTCAGGATTGAACTGACGTTGTTTTTTTTGTTTCCCGAGCAGATTTTTCAGCCGGTGTCCGATAAAAGTGCCGCCGAAAACCGGTTCAACACCCAGTTCGTTCACCAATCTGTCGAGTATCGGGTAATAGTTTTTCGAAAACAGATAGGTGTAAGTATCTTCGGGCACATTCCACTTTTTGAGCTGTTTATACCGGTCGATGATGTCTGTTGGAAGGTTTTTGCGCAGCGATTCGATGTAGTCATCTTCGAGCGGAATTGGGGCCGAGTCGGTGTCGGGATACATTCTGTCAGCACCCGGCAACACCCTTTCAAAGATGGTGGTTCCGTCCGAAAATGATTTCCGTGTTTCGTTGGGAATGCCTTCAAAAGCCATGCGACAGCGTTCTTCAATGGTTTCGAGAGCGGTTTTGACGTCTTCCAGTGGCCCCCAGAACACCATTACTGCATCATCTTCTTTGGTGGAAAGCAGTGTGGCTATTTTCTGCCAGTTTTCCTTTTCAATTTCGGGTTGCCAGTTTTCGCTGTGTGCCATATTTGGTTTTTCGAGGCATGCGATAACCTTTAGGCGGTCGCTTATTTCGTGGGCAAACATTTTGCCCGGTTGGGTAAAATGCGACAGTGCACCTCTGAAGCCCGGCAACCTTACTGCCACAATGGCCATGCCTGTTTCCATAGCCTGTTTCAGCGGACCAAAGGATGTGCTCAGTGCAACCTGATCAAGGCTGATGTGGTTCATTTTCCATGATGCAGGATCGGTGAACCGTTTCCGGAGTTCGTCGCGCAACAGCAGCAGCGACCATTGCCTGAAAGCTTCTACGTGGGTGAGTTCCGGTATCCATTTGGTGTGGGCAACACCTTTTATTTCAACCCGCGTGCCGCCTTTGCAGCTTACATTCACATCCTGTCTGCCGGCGCCGATGCCTGACCGCACCTTGCCCGTGCTTCGGTTGAGAAATCTGATATAGTCGCAGGCTTCTTTTACTTCATCGGGATTCACACAGTCGGGATAGGTAACTGTTTCGATCAGCGGCATACCAAGCCTGTCGGTTTTGTACACACGCACGTGGCCGATGTCGGAAATTTCGCGGCAAGAGTCTTCTTCGATGCTGAGTTGTATCAGTCTGATGGATTTGTGCTTTAATGGTATTTCGCCTTCAACGCCAATGATGGCGGTCCGCTGAAATCCTGTCGGAATGCTGCCGTCGAGGTATTGCTTTCGGGTGATATGCACTTCACCGACGATGTTGAGTTTCGACAACAGCGAAATCTCTATGGCAATAGCCAGCGCTTCACGGTCGATGGGGAAGGGGGGAGTGTCGTCCACTTCATAGGTGCATGCGGTGACATTTTTAATCCTGTACACAATTTCCTTGCGGGTTTTGAACTCCATGAGGGCAGTGCCGTCATATTCGCCCAGCTCGCTGAGTGTTGGCCGCATGTGCCGGATCAGCTCTGCGTCGAAATCATCATGCCTGTTATACATTCCGGCCGGACAATGGCAAAACAGCTTTTCTTTGGTGAGCAACTGCTGGTGTACTTCGAGCCCCGACATAAATCCGATTCGGTCGTAGGTTGCCTGTGTGGCCTGTTTGCGGTCAACATAACCGGCCTGTTCCCTGGTGGCCTCATAATTGGCCTGTGCATCAAAGGTGAAATCCATAAAAACAGAATTGATTCACAACAATGTGATAAAACGGCCAAAAGTACAGAAAATACAGGCCGGTGAAGAGTATATTGATTCTAAATAAGGGCACACAAGCTATAAAGGGATACACAATTCTTCACAGCAGCCGGTTTTGACCTTCGGAAGGTTTATCCGGTCAGCCGGAAAGAGTTCTATAGATGAAGTATAAACCTGAAATATAAGGTTATGACCTCATTTGAATCAGTATGTCGAGCATTTTGATGGCTGCTTCCGAAATGATGGTTCCCGGGCCAAAAATGGCCACAGCACCGGCATCGTAGAGATACTGATAATCCTGGTGCGGGATAACACCTCCGACGATGACCATGATGTCTTCGCGGCCAAGTTTTCTGAGTTCTCCGATCACCTGCGGAACCAGTGTTTTGTGGCCGGCGGCAAGGCTTGAGACCCCGAGTATGTGCACATCGTTTTCAGCCGCTTGTCTGGCTGCTTCAGCCGGAGTCTGGAACAAGGGGCCAATGTCAACGTCGAAACCGATGTCGGCATAACCTGTTGCCACCACTTTAGCACCACGGTCGTGTCCGTCCTGGCCCATTTTGGCGATCATAATTCGTGGCCGGCGGCCTTCGATACGGGCAAATTCGTCGGCCAGGCTGCATGCTTTGGCATAGCTTTGGTCGCCACGGCTTTCCGACGAATAAACGCCTGAAATGGAGCGGATAACGGCCTTGTAACGTCCGAAGACTTTCTCGCAGGCCATCGAAATTTCGCCGAGCGATGCCCTTTTGGCGGCAGCATCCACAGCCAGCTCCAGCAGGTTGCCTTCGCCGGTGCGGCACGAATGGGTGATGGCATCGAGTGCTTGCTGAACAGCAGCCTCATCGCGGTTTGCCCTGAGGGTTTTCAGCCTTTCGATCTGAGAAAGACGCACGGCTGTGTTGTCGATATCCAATATGTCGATAGGGTCTTCTTTTTCAAGACGGTATTTGTTTACGCCCACAATAACGTCTTTATTGGAGTCGATACGTGCCTGTTTTCGTGCAGCGGCTTCTTCAATGCGCATTTTAGGCAAACCGGTTTCGATGGCTTTTGCCATACCGCCCATGGCTTCAACCTCTTCGATGAGTTCCCATGCTTTTTCGGCCAGCTCCTGTGTTAGTTTTTCCACATAGTATGAACCTGCCCATGGGTCAACGGCTTTGCATATGTTTGTTTCTTCCTGCAGGTAAATCTGTGTGTTTCGTGCAATTCGTGCTGAAAAATCAGTGGGCAGTGCAATGGCTTCATCGAGTGCGTTGGTGTGTAGCGACTGGGTATGTCCGAGTGCAGCGCCCAAAGCTTCAATGCAGGTGCGGGCAACGTTGTTGAACGGGTCTTGTTCGGTCAGGCTCCATCCTGAGGTTTGGGTGTGCGTTCTGAGGGCCATCGACTTGGTTGATTTCGGGTCGAACTGTTTGACAATTTTGGCCCAAAGTAACCGAGCTGCGCGCAGTTTGGCTATTTCCATGAAGTGATTCATGCCCAAAGCCCAAAAAAACGAAAGGCGGGGCGCAAAAGCATCGATGTCAAGTCCGGCTTTGAGTCCTGTTCGGATATAGTCGAGCCCGTCGGCCAGTGTATAGGCCAGTTCAATGTCAGCTGTGGCTCCGGCCTCCTGCATATGGTAACCAGAGATGGAAATGGAATTGAACTTAGGCATCTTTTTCGAAGTGTATTCAAAAATGTCGGCAATGATACGCATCGAAGATTCCGGAGGGTAGATGTAGGTGTTGCGCACCATAAATTCTTTGAGAATATCGTTTTGTATGGTGCCTGAAAGTTCTTCCAGTTTTGCGCCTTGTTCCAATGCCGTGACGATGTAGAATGCCATGATGGGCAAAACGGCTCCGTTCATGGTCATTGAAACCGACATTTTGTTCAGCGGGATCTGGTCAAAGAGGATTTTCATGTCGAGGATGGAGTCGATGGCAACACCTGCTTTGCCCACATCTCCTACCACGCGTTCGTGGTCGGAGTCATAGCCGCGGTGCGTGGCCAGGTCGAAAGCTACCGATAATCCTTTTTGTCCGGCCGCCAGGTTTCGGCGGTAAAAGGCGTTGGAATCTTCGGCTGTCGAAAATCCGGCATATTGTCTGATGGTCCATGGTTGCATCACATACATGTTAGAGTAAGGCCCGCGCAGGAAAGGGGGGATACCGGCGGCATATCCCAGGTGTTCCATGGTCTCGAGTTCGGCAGCGGTGTAAGCCGGTTTCACCTGAATATGCTCAGGTGTTTCCCAGTCGGCTGCAATGCCGTGTCGTAACTCCCATTGTTCGGGACTCAGCCCTGTGTCGGGTGTATGGTTCAGGTTGATATGTCTGAAATTGGGTTTCATGGCTTCTTTTTTTGTGGGTTTGTCAACTTTCGTTCGTCTTCTTGTCAGTGAATGCCCAGTTTTTGCTGAAACATCTGTAAAGTTTCGAGCACATTGCTCTTTACATGAATGAAATGTTCCATTCCGGCAGCCTTGAGTTCGTCGGTTAAACCTGCGGGGAATCCGGCAAGCACTACCAGACAATCCTTTCTTAATGCTTCGAAAGCGGCTTTTACGTTATCAGTGTATTCTTCATCAGAACTACAGAGGACCACAATTTCGGGTTTCCGTTGACGGGCCGCTTCGATGCCCTCAGAAATATCTGCAAAACCAGGATTGTCGGTTACCGTGAAACCGGCACAGGCGAAAAAATTACAGGCAAAGTTGGCTCTGGCTTTGCGCATGGCTAAGTTACCGTAAGTGAGCATCCAGGCTTCAGGGCGCTTGTTTGTGCGGCTGAACTGATCAGTTTTGTAACGCAGTATTTCAAATGCTTGTCCGCCACGATAGGTTTTTATAGTTTTTATCTCTGCGTTTTCCAGGGTTTTGTCTTCGGCTTCGAATACGGTTGCGGGTAATTCGGTGCTGATGTTTTCGTTGAAATTGGGGTATTGATTGGTTCCCAATAGTATTTCGCGTCTTGTGGCTATGTTCATGTCGCGTTTGAGGGCACTTTCAGCAATCATGTTCTGGATGCTGCCTTTTCTCAGGGCAGAAATAAATCCTCCTTCGTCCTGAATCTGCAGGAAAAGCTGCCATGCTGCTTCAACGAGCGAGGTGGTAAGGTTTTCCACATAATAGGAACCGGCAGCCGGGTCGGCTACCCTGTCGAGGTATGACTCCTCCTTGAGGATGAGTTGCTGGTTGCGGGCTATACGTTCGGCAAAGTCGGTCGGGCTTTCGTAGGGAACATCAAATGGTGTGACCCTGAATGAGTCAACACCGCCAATCAGTGCCGACATTGTTCCCGTTGTGGTGCGGAGCATGTTCACATAAGGATCGTACAAAGTGAAATTCCAGCTGCTGTTTTCGGCATGAATGTACATGCGTCCGTTGCGGGCATCGTTGAGGCCGTAAGCGTTTACGATTTTGGCCCAGAGCAGCCTGTAGGCGCGCAGTTTGGCTATTTCCATGAAATAATTGCTTCCGACAGCCAGATTAAACTTGATGTGTGGGGCTACTTCGCCAATGTAGAAGCCTTTTTCGGTAAGCCTGGTAAGGTATTCGCTACCCGCCGAAAGGGTAAAGGCCATTTCCTGCACAATATTGGCGCCCGCATTGGCAAAAATATGTCCATTGACTCCGATGACACGATACACAGGAAACTTCTGAACCTCACGGATCAGCGCGGCAGCTGTTTCCATGTCGGCTACTTCGCTTTGGTACCACTGTCCCCGACGACTAAACCTCAGTAAAGGATCGAAGTTGACCGAACCGTAAATTTTGTCAAAGGGTCGGTTGTATTTGTCGACCAGACTTGCGATGATCTGCACGAGGTGCAGGTGCTGGTTTGTGCCGCTGAAGTTAATCTCGGCAATGTCGGCGCGAATGTTTTTCAGCAAGGCCTCAATTTCGTCGAGCCTGTAAGTGTGCTTGCAATCGAGCACGAAACCCAGTGAATCAACGCCTTTCATCAGGATGTCCAACGCTTTTTCATTGGTTTTACCTATATCTTCTACCTTGATATCCTGCCGAACGAGCCAGTTGTTGCCCGAAGCCTTGTTGCCCCGTACATAGGGAAACTCGCCGGGGAATGCCTTTAGCCACTGGATATAGCTGAGGTCTTCGTAGCGGTAATAAGGTTTCACCCGGATACCCTCCTGTGTGTTCCAGATGAGTTTCTTCTCGTAGTCAGCGCCTTTAAGGTCGCGGGCAATTTGCTCTTCCCATGCCTGTGTGCTTACGGGGTCAAATTCTGAAAACAGTTTCTTTTTCTGTTCCATGACGTGATTTTTTGTAGACAGAAGTTGTCAGCTTTGCGTTTTTAACTATACTCATTAACAGAGTATTAAGATTTTCAGTCGGCAAAATTACGATAAAAAACGCTTGGCCTGCGTGTTTGTGCAGGATTTATTGTTAATTATTTCACAAACAATATTGTTTGTTTGCAGCCTTGCTTTGGCACCGGAATTATTCCTCTTATGAGGAAATACGTCCAGCACAGGCTTATCCTTAGAAGCAGGTTTGTTTCACTTCAGCAAATACTCCTTTATAAACGCTATGGTCGCATAAAACTGAAAATCGGCATTGTTTTTCTTTCTGAAGCCGTGCCCTTCGTCGTTGGCCATCAGAAACCAAACCGTTCCTCCGGCTTCTTTGATTTTTTCTTTCATCTGAATGGCTTCCGAGGCCGGAACTCTGGGATCGTTGGCTCCCTGCACGATAAACATGGGTTTACGCATTTTGTGGGCATGGTTCAGAGGTGATATCTGCTCAAAAAAAGCTGCCATGGCCGGATCGCGCTCATCACCGTATTCCACCCGACGAAGGTCGCGGCGATAGGGTTCGGTGTTTTTGAGGAAAGTGTTGAAATTACTGATGCCCACAATATTGACGGCACAGCGGATTTTGTCTGCATAGTGATAAGCAACAGCCAGGGTGGCGTATCCGCCATAACTTCCGCCGGTAACCATCACCCTTTCGGCATCAAGGCCGGGTTGTGTGGCAATCCATTCGAGCAGAGCTCCGATATCTTTGATGGATTCTTCACGTTTCATGCCGTTGTCGAGGTCAAGGAAGGTTTTTCCGTAGCCTGATGAGCCCCTGATGTTGGGGTATATGATGGAGATCCCCAATTCATTCAGGAAGTAGTTGTTGCGCCCGATGAATCCCGGTCTTGATTGTCCTTCAGGCCCTCCATGAATGCTTATGATCACCGGGCGTTTGCCGGCGAAGTGTTTCGGGGCTTCGTAAAGGTATCCCGATATGGGCAGTCCGTCGAACGAAGTCCAGGTGATCAGTTTGGGTTCCTGCAGCTGCGACAGGTCCATTCCGCCGCTTTCGCTTTCTGTCCACCGGATGAGCTCAGCCGTTGCCAGTTTAAATTCGTACACATCTGAAGAAGAAGCATAGTTTGAAAGTGAGAAACCCAAAGAACCTGAATCTCCTGACCAGCGGAGGCTTCCGATGAGGCCCGTGGGAACAGCATCAATAGGTTGATATTGTTGATTTTGTGTATTCAACACATACAATTTCGACAAACCGTTTTCATTGGTGGTGAAGGCCAGTTTGGTGCGGTCGTCGCTCATGGTGGCACCACCTACATCCCAAGAAATACGGTCGCTGAGATAAGTAACTTTGTTCGTGGAAAGGTCAAGGTAAGCCAATCGGTTGAATTCGTTTTCGCGGTTGGTTGTCAGATAGATCCCTTTGTCGGTTGCAGTAAAACCAATAGGTCTGAATGTGGTGCGCTCGTCTTCGGTGGGCAATAGCCGTGTCTTGCTGCCCGATTCGAGATCGGCAAGCCAGATACGCGATTCGTTCACTGAAATACCCTCCTGCAGCAGCAGTTTTTTGCCATCAGCCGACCAATCGGCCACCGACCAGCCGCCACCGTTGTTTTCAACAGCAAGACGATCATCAGCTGGATGAAGCGGATTCATCACGTAAATGTCGCGGTCTTTTCCATTTCGTTTCGTAGAGGCGTATGCTATCAGATTACCATCCCTGTTCCAGCGTATTCCTCCGTTTTGCGAACGTTTGCCATCGGTGAGCAGGGTGATTGTTTTGCCGGCCATATCGAAACGATAGATCTGCGAAAACTCATCGCCTCCCCTGTCTTTGGTAAAAAGGAAGTAAGAGCCGTTTAACGGTTCAAAAACAGCATTGCCGACCGGCTCATCGAAGAAGGTGAGTTGTGTGCGTGCTCCGCCTTGCATTTTCACATAATGCAACTGATTGTGGTTGCCAAAACGGGTGGAAATGATCATTTCACCGGTTTTCGGATGCCAGTCGGCGAGTGAAGCCGACCGCGACTCATTGTAGGTTTTAACCTCTTCGGCAAGGCTGGCGGGTAGTGCCGGAATACCTTCAATTACCAGATTATCGCCCGGAACGATGATTTTTTCCTGAGCATTGAGTATGGGCAGTAAGCCGGCAAAGACGGCAGCAAGCAAAAAATATTTCATGTTTTTCATATGCTTCAGCATTTTTTTTAGGAGAACAAAACTAAGAAAAATGCCGGATGGGGTTAAACTTTTACGGATGTATCATGGTACTTCATAAACTATTAGGGTTAACTTTGTCCGCAATGTCATTAATGCATTTGTCCGCAAACGGGGGCCATCCACACTATGATATTGGTTGCTTTTATTGACTTGTTTAAGCCTGCTAACTTAATACCAAACCCAATGAAACAAAACCTTCATGAATTCAGCCCGCAGGAGAAGGCTGCATTCATACTTGATCTTTTTCACCGCACCACTGTCCACCACGGATTCTGGTTTGCCGAAGCCATTCACCAGTATGGCCGTGAAGTTGCTTTTGAACTTCTCGGGAAAGTGTACAGGGAGAGTTATGGCATTCAGATGAAGCGACTTGTTCGTTTTTTCGGTGGCGAGACTGATGCTGCAGGATTACCCGAAGGGCTGACGGGCATGAAGGCGGAGCAATCAGACCAGCTCATCGAAGCTTTGTCGGTCAACTGGCTTGCCAATGACGGGGTTTGGTTTCAGGCCATTGAGCAGCAGATGGGCATGACGGAAGCCAAACGCTGCAACGATTCGTCGTGGGCCAACTTTTCGCCTTTTGAGGCGTCTGCGGTGAGGCATATTTTTCAACTGGGACCACAACCCGGACTCGATGGGTTGAAGAAAGCCCTGCAATTCAGGCTGTATGCTTTTATCAACAAGCAGTCGATAACCAACGAAACCGCTGAATCATTTGATTTTGTGATGAACGATTGCCGGGTGCAGTCGGCCCGTAAACGCAAGGGAATGGATGACTATCCCTGTAAATCGGGAGGGCTTATTGAGTACACTTCCTTTGCGCGCACCATCGATCCCCGCATTACCACTGAGTGCCTCTGTTGTCCGCCAGATAAGCATCCGGAAGATTATTACTGTGTCTGGCGGTTCTGGCTGAAAGACTGATATTTCTGCACGGGTGAAATAAAAAGCCGCAGCAGATGATTCACTGCTACGGCTTATTGATTATGTTCGTCCGTGTTTTTTCCTGATCAGTCAAGCATGATGACGAGGTATTTTGATGCACTCCAGAAGTCGTCGGGATGTTTGATCACAAGGCTGTCGGCCGCTTTGTATCCGGCAATTTCGTAGCTGCCGGCCGGATGAATGGTCAGTATCTTGGCTTTTTTGGCCAGCAGGCTGATGGTTCTTATTTCGCGGAGGTCGGCTTCGGTGAAGAGCGACTTATCGAAATTCTCTGAAACTTTCCGGCTTTTTCCCAAACCTACAAATCCGCCTTCTTTGGTTACGATATTCATGTCCTGCAGGTTCTTTTTGGTGCCCACGATATACCAAACCTGATTTAGGGCTTTGGTTTGCGCATCGATGGTTGCCTGACGAGCCCTGTTGCGGGCAGCGGATTCTGCCAGGTTTTTCTCAAGGTCGGCAATTGCCAGATTTTTGCGTTCCAATTCTTCACGAAGCAGTCCGATCTCGGCATCTTTGGCCTCGATCTGACGTGTCAGGTTTTCAATCATTTTCTCAAGTTCCTCACTGCGGCTGCGGTTGCCTCTGAGTTGGCTGCGCAGGTTATCGACAATTTCGCGGTTTTTTACCAGAAGCTCATATATGGCTTCGATATCGCGGTTGATGTCCTCTTCCAGCTGATTGGGATTCTCAATGCGGCCACTGGTGATTTCCGAAATCAGTTTTTCCTTCATTCTGATCGAATCAAGGTTGGACTGGATGCTGTTGAAAGCCTTAACATAACTCATTGTAAATGTGTCCTGCTCTATGGCTGACATAATCAGGCTGTCACGCTCCATATTGAGCCTTTCAACCTCTTTTTTGTATTTTTTGTTACAGGAAGCCAGACCGAGCACTACTGCAAACATAATGAACACTGAAAGCATTTTTTTCATGGTGGTGGTTTTTTGGTTTAATGGTGCAAAATTATAGCGATATATCCTGATTTCGACAAACATTCGTATATTTTTTCTCCGGGCAGGCTTGGGAGTTCATCAGTTGTGCAGAAACAGGATGCAATATAAGCTGGTGATGGACAATATGGCTTCCATCAGTACAACTTATCATGATCTTGCGAAGGCAGTGTGGGTTTGAAGCTTTCGCTATCTTTGCGCCGAAATATAACCGGCCATGAACACACTTTATCCAATGAAGTTCTCGCCCCTTTTTAAGGAAAAAATCTGGGGAGGAAACAAAATCAGGGATTTGCTGGGATACGATTACGGTTCCCTGCCCAATTGCGGTGAAGCCTGGCTTATTTCGGGCGTTTCCGGAGAACCAACCATGATCAGTAATGGCTATCTTGCCGGAAACGAACTCAACGAACTGGTAGAGGTGTTTATGGGCGACCTTGTTGGCGATGCTGTTTATGAGCGTTTTGGCGATCAGTTTCCCATTTTGTTCAAGATTCTGGATTCCAACGACTGGCTATCGGTTCAGGTGCATCCCGACGATACGCTTGCGGCAGCACGTGGACTGGGAAACGGCAAAACAGAATGCTGGTATGTGCTTCAGGCTGATGACAACGCCAGCCTGATTGCCGGGTTTAATATGGAAATGAACCGGTCTAAATATGAAGAAGCCTGCGCATCAGGTCGCCTGAGGGAAATCCTTAATGTGGAACAGGCTCAGGCCGGCGATCTGTTTTTTATGCCTGCCGGAAGGGTGCATGCCCTCGGGCCGGGCTGTCTGATTGCCGAAATCCAGCAAACTTCTGATACAACCTACAGGATTTTTGACTGGGACAGGCGGGATCAGCAGGGAAAGTTGAGAGAGTTGCACACCGAAGATGCTCTTGACGCCATCGACTTTGTCAGGCCCGAAACCTATAAAACCCCGTATAATGCCACTAAAAACCCATCCGGAAGTCTTATCGACACGCCCTTTTTCACTCTAAACAGAATACAGTTACAGCAGGGCATAAAAAAGGACTACAGCAATCTTGATTCATTTGTGATTCTGTTTGCAGCCGAGGGGAGTTTTAAGGTGCGCTGGGAAGACGAAACCGTTGAAGCAGCCGGGGCAGAAGCCATTCTGTTGCCCGCTGCATTGGGCGAAGTCGAGATTCATCCGGCAGGACATGCAGTTATCCTCGAAGTATTTATCAGGGAATAGACCAAGGGATGCAACCCTAAACACATAGATGTTGTCAAACTTAATAACCAGAAATAAAATCCATTTGAAATGAAAAAATACCTCATCTTACTTTCGCTGGTGGTTTTCGTGCAGCTATTACAAGCCCAGCAGTCAGAGATACCCACTGTGACCATCAAAACACTCGACGGAAAGAACTTCATTACGACTGAGATCAGCAACGACGGAAAACCTGTGATCCTGAGCTTCTGGGCGCTGTGGTGCAAACCCTGCCAGAAAGAACTGGATGCTTTCAATGAGCTATATGACGAATGGCAGGAAGAAACAGGTGTGAAAATATATGCGGTTTCCATCGATGACTCTCGTTCCACCAGCCGTGTGATGCCTTTTGTAAACGGCAAGGGATGGGATTTTGAAGTGCTCATTGATGCCAACAGCGACCTGAAAAGGGCCATGAATGTGAATATGATACCGCATACATTCCTGATCGACGGAAACGGAAAAATTGTTGCCCAGCACACCTCCTATTTTGAAGGTGCTGAGTTGGAATTATATGAGAAAGTGAAAAAACTGGCCGGAAAGAAATAATCGGACCGGACAGATCACACCAAATACCAATAATACCAAAACCAGTTATATGAAACACATCATCCTGTTTTGTGTTCTGTTATGTACATACACAAACCTCAAGGCTCAGGGAATAACCGACGGGTCGCGGGTGAACGGCAGTTTTCAGGTTGACGGGCAATACTATATGCCTGATGATGCACTTGGGATCAATGATTCGGTGATCGGAGGCCGAAAACTCGGACTCAACGGATTCGGAAAAATCACCTACACCCTGGGAAATTTCACCGCAGGCCTGCGTTATGAAGCTTATATGACCCCAATACTCGGTTTCGACCCCGCCCAGGAAGGCAACGGCTTTCCCTTCTTTTTTGTTTCCTACAACAGCGAACTCATCGAAGTAACAGCCGGCAGTTTTTACGAGCAGTTTGGCAATGGTTTGGTTTTGCGGTCGTATGAGGAGTGGACACTTGGTTATGACAATGCAATCAGTGGGATAAAGGTGGTGTACAAACCATTCAGAGGCGTAAGCATAAAAGGTGTTTACGGAAATCAACGCTACTATTGGGAGAAATACGAACGCAACAAACGCGGGCTGGTACGTGGTGCCGATGCAGAAGTTGACCTTAACGAAGCAATCGGATCGTTGCAGTCTTCTGATTTCAGAGTAATAGTCGGAGCCAGTGCTGTGAGTAAATACCAGGCCGATAATGACCCCATTTACAATCTGCCGGAAAATGTCGGTGCTTTTGCCGGAAGACTTAATCTTGGCTGGAACCGGTTTAATTTTATGACCGAATATGCCCAAAAGATCAACGACCCCTCGGTGATGAACAACTACATCTACAAAAACGGCCATGCCGTGCTTTCTTCGCTCTCCTATTCTCAGAAAGGATTGGGTGTTGTTTTACAGCTCAAACGTGTGGACAACATGAGTTTTAAATCGGATCGCGGAATCAGCGGAAATGTGCTTGACATTGGCTTTATCCCGCCGATTAACCGCACACACAGCTACAGCCTGGCTGCCCGCTATCCCTATGCCACTCAACCCAACGGCGAGATGGGGATGCAGTTTCAGGTAAACTATAAAATACCCAAAGGAAGCTTACTGGGCGGAAAGTATGGCACCGGACTGGCAGTGAATTTCAGCCAGGTGAACGATATCAAACGAACCGCACTGAACGACACCACACCTGTGGGAATGCCGGGGACATTAGGTTATTCATCAGGTTTTTTTGATGTCTCAGACAAGATCTTATTCCGCGATCTGAATATAGAGGTTGACAAAAAGTTCAACACTTCATGGAAGGCTGTATTCCAATATATGAATCAGTACTTCGACATCGAAACCCTACAGGGAAAAGCCGGAAAGAAACCGGTGCAGGCGCATATTGCCGTAGCAGATGTTACCTGGCGCGTGAACGCTGTCAACTCGCTGCGCATGGAGGCTCAGGGCATGTGGACTAAGGAAGACAAAGGGGACTGGGCAGGATTGCTGCTCGAATATGCCATTGCCCCTACCTGGTTCTTTACGCTGGCCGATCAGTACAACTATGGAAATCCTGATGCTGATCAGCGTCATCATTATTACATGGCTTCCTTCGGATACACAAAGCAAGCCACACGCGTAGCACTCACTTATGGTCGTCAGCCTGAAGGGGTGATTTGCGTGGGCGGTGTTTGCAGGCAGGTTCCTGCTGCCAGCGGACTAACCTTATCGTTAACAACAAATTTCTGATGATCATGAACAACAGATTAAGTTTTCTGGCTATTGTCCTGTTGGGTTTAACCATTACTGCATGCGACAAGATAGAACCACCATACAAACAGGGAGGCGAAGTGCTTGCCGAGCGAAAGGTGCTGCTCGAAGACTATACCGGACAACGTTGCGTGAATTGTCCAACCGCAGCGCGAATTGCACACGACCTGAAAGATGTGTATGGCGAGAATCTCATTGTGATGGGAATTCATACCGGCTTTTTCGCAGTTCCGTTCCCCCCCCAGTTTCCGCTCGATATGCGCACCGAAGCCGGTGAAAGCTGGGATGCTGCCTTTAAAATATCCACAGCCGGTCACCCCAAAGGACTTGTGAATCGCTACAACAAAGAAGGTATTTACTACCTTGGCCCCGGCGAGTGGGGTACGGCAATAGCCGATGCCATCAGTAAAAAGGCCGATGCCACCCTTGAACTGGAAGCAAATTTCACGGCCGGCAACACCAAAATCTTCATTTCGGCCAACGGATCATTCCTCCGCAGTATGGAAGGTGAATATTTTCTGCAGCTATGTGTGCTGGAAGACAGTATTGTCGGTAATCAGAACAATAACGACCCAACAGTTGGTACCACACCGGTTATCGAAAATTATGTGCATCGCCATGTGCTCAGGGCTACCGTCAACGGTATCAATGGCGAAAAAATATCCGATGAAACAGTTTCCGGTGACACCTTTTCAAAAACTTACGAATTTGCTATTGACGCAGGATGGAAGACCCAGCATCTTTCGGTAGTGGCCTGGGTGTACAGGGGATCAGATTTCGAAATTCTTCAGGTTGAAGAAGTGCATGTGCAGTCCGAATAAGGTTGCCTGGACATTAGAGCTGTCTGGCATTATTCAATAACAACAACAGAATCAGGTTTCTGAGTTTCTTCAGCTTTTGTTACCGTGTCTGACTTTTGCCAGTCGGGGCGCAGTGAGTCACCCGATTTTTTATTGAATGACTTTTCCCATTTTCTGAATTTCTGCTTGAACTCTTCCTTGCGCTGAATTTGCCCGGAATCAAGCAAAGGGTCAATCTGGCTTTCCATCTCACGAAACAAAACACCTTGTTCCATAAATGATTTTGACATGGAAACAGAGCTCTTACGGATGTATTCTTTCAGCAGTACTTCAAGCGTATCGGCCTGATCGGGGCGGGGCTGCAACAGGTCGACCCACTTCTGGTACATTCCCTGCGGGGAGCTTCCCTCCCTCCATTTATTAACCTTCTGACGGTTGAGGTAGCCCGAGACCGACATGCCGATCACGAAGCCAACCACCAGGGAAACAAAGGTTAAGAGTATGATTCTGGTTTTCATAGGTTAACAGGTTAATAGTTGGCAAATAAATTGCTCATTTCTTCCTGGCTCAATCCGGCATAGCCAAACAGGCTGTCGAGGTTAAACGAGTGCTCTTTCCAAAACAGGATAAATGCCAGCAATAATATGGCGGCAGCGGCAGTCATGCTGAAATTATACAGTTTGATGACAAACCTGCGTTGTTCCGTTTCGCTGATTTTGAATCTTTCGATTCTCGATAAAACGGCAGTTTCACTAACAGGTTTCATCGCTTGCGGGAGATGCATCAGGGTGTAACGCATTTGGGCGAGTTCGTTGTTCATTTGCCTGAGTTCAGGATGCTCGTTCAGGGCCTGATCAAGAATGGCTTGTTCGTGTCCGGACAATTCCGAATCGAACGATTTGATCAACAATTCTTTTAGCGCTGGATTTTTCATGACTTTGAAAGTTTTTCGATGATGTTACGCAGTTTTTCCTGTGCCCTGGCCAGGCGCGAAAGCACAGTTCCGAGCGGTACGCCCAGAATATCAGCTGTTTCTTTTGTTGAATATCCTTCTACCAAACGGAGCACAATCACACTGCGGTGCACAGGGTCTAAACGTTGAAGCGCAGCCGAAACAACTTCAGCATCGCTGAACGCCTTCTCGTGCGAATCCAGTTTCACCTGCTCGCTTTCCTGCTGGTTCAGGGCGAAGGGAATCAAATAACTCAACTTACGCTTCCTCCTGTTTAATTCATTGATGGACAAATTGATCGCAATCCGGGTCAGGTAGGTCCGCACCTCAGCTTCATGCCTGTAGTTTTCCACAGACCGCCAGAAGCGCACAAACACTTCCTGCCCGATATCGTCGGCTTCCGGTACATTGCCCAGCATGCTGCCGATGATTCGGGCAACAGCCTCACGGTGCCTGGCAACCAACTCAGCAAAGGCACGTTCGTCGCCACTCCTGATCAACCCCACCAATTCCGACTCGTCAAGATTCTTCAAACCTGCCTTCAGCTTTAGTTTTTAGACAATTAATGCAATCCATCTATTCCTGATTCCAACCAAACTTATTTGGTTTAGGTGCAGGTTATTAAGCTGCATCAGACCCCAATAAGCGATCAAAAGTAACAAATTGATGCAATAGTCCGACATGCAGGTGCAAAAATGTAATTACGTGCATATGTTCAGGCTGTTTCAGACATTGATCATCGCCCGCAAAGTAGTTTTTGGCCTTCTTTCAGGTAATGAAAATATTCCCCCTGGAATATTGCTAAACATTTGCCTGTTAATATAAAAAAGACTATTTTTACAATCCATAAAACATGTGATTTTTGTAGCAAACCAAACAAACAAAATCATGAAAGCATCCACCGTTCTTCTGCTTGCTATTTTGACGGTTTTCGGTCTTACCGCTTCCGGACAGGGTTTTTCCAACTGCTATGCAACTGTAAGTCCAACAGAAAATGCTTTTGAGTTTACCTTTGAATTTGAAGGCGAAGCGCTTCATTTTCAGATAGCACGTGTTACGGGGTTTAACCCCTGTGAAGGCGAAACACCCCAAAATGATGGAACACTAACCATACTTAATTATCCATTAAATTACAACTTGTTATATGTTGATTATGGCTATTTAAACCTGCCAAATGGTTATTATGCTTATGCAGTTCGTGCTAAACTTCCAAACCTTGAATACACACCATGGTGCTATTCTAATATCGTATTTAAAGGCCCCTATGACTTCACCTTGCAGATTGAATTGGGCGAGCCATACTATGTAAACAAGACAGTTACCCTCACCGCTACAGATGTTTGCGGTGCTGAATTTTCATTTATACGGTCTTTAGGTCCTTACTACGAAGACGAAACTGTATTCGCCAACCTGATGCCCGGAACCTATTCTTTGCTGGTGGAGTATGAAGACTATTTTCTGGATTATTATGATCCTGCGATCGAAATTTCTTCCGACACTACAATTGTCATTGTAGCTCAGGCAGGCATGTCACCTGTTGCAACAATTTCGGTGGATACCCTGAATCTTGTGGCAGATTGGGAAGCTCCCTCCGATCTTGTGCTTTCATACTTAGTTTATCTTGATGGTGTGCAAATAGCCGCACCCACAGAACCCGTGCTTCAACTCCCTTGTATTGACATAAGTACAACACAACATCAGCTTAGTGTTGTTGCCGTATATCCCTGGGGAAACTCTGAACCTTCGGTAACTCATTTCCGCTCGGGCTTTTTGCCGGCACCATCCGGCGTTTCATGCGTGATGACTTATGCCGGAAACAACCATCTGATATCCTGGGACACACCTTTGCGCTGCGATGGATCGGATGCTTTCGGGATTGTCCATTATGAGGTTCTGATCAACGGACAACCCGGCATTACCGTTCCTTCTGTTCAGCTTAGTACTGTTATGGATGAATTGCCCGCTGGTGTACATCAAATTGGCATCAAGGCTTATTACGATCTTTCGGCATTCGGATTGACCGGCATCGGAAGTTCGGGCACATATGAAACTTTTTCCCTTGAAGTAGCCGAAGGCCTTTATCTGCCCAATGAAGAAAGCTGGCAATCGGGAACATTTTCAGCACAGGGCTGGCAGGCCGACGAACCGCACTGGGCTATAGTGCAGGAAAGCCGGTCGGCGGAGAACTTTGCCCGCATGAAGCCTGTTCCGGACCAAAATGGGCAGTATCAGTTCGGTTTGACATCATCTTTGTACCAAACCAAATATAAATCGTTTCTGCCCCTTGTGCTGGAGTATGATTTGAAACTGAACACCAGCGGCACCAGCGGCACGGAAAGGCTTATGGCGATGATCTTATTCCCTGACAACACATTCGTTGTTCTTGAACAGGTACAAAATACCGCCGCATTCGACTGGCAGACCAGGAAATTTGACATCAGCACACACAGTAATGGAAGAAACATTCGCATTTCCTTTGCTGCCCGCGGACAGCAATCTGCAGAAATCAATGGCTGGTATGTGGACAACATCAGAATTTATGAGGACTGCCGCCGTCCCAAAGCACTGATGGCCGTGCAGGAGGGAAACAACATCGAACTGACCTGGGAAATGGACCTCAGTGGGGTGCAGTCTTTGTTATCCGGTTTTAAAGTGTTCAGAAGAACAGGTGAAGCCGGTGAATATGAGCAAATCGGCATGGTGGCCAAGGCCGGGAATTCAGGCAGTTATTTTTCCTTCACTGATGCCCAGAACCTTGCTAACGGCATCGAATACAGCTACAAAGTGATGGCAAGCTACACCAATGGACTGGAATCAGCCGAATCGGAAGCCGCACCTTCATTTGAAAATCCTGCACAGGACTGGGTAAGCGTGCAGTTTGTCGGGATTGAATCCATTGAAGATGCCGGTTTTAAACTTCAGCCAAACCCATCAGGAAACTTTATCCTTGTGTCGGCACCCGGGTCTATAGTTTTGGTCACGATTACCGACCTGCACGGCAGGCAATTGCTTAAGCTGCTGCCCACCGGAATTACCAATGAGGAAACCATTGATATAAGACAATTGTCCAAAGGGATCTATTTTGTTACCCTGCATACGCTTAAGCAGCAGCGCAGCCTGAAGCTGGTTGTGGAGTAGGAGGGTTTCTGGTTACTGGTTCCGGGTTACTGGTTTCTTGTTCCTGGATTCTTGTTTCTTGTTCCGGGTTGCGGGTTACGAGCTCAAACTGAATTAACAGCAGGTTTTTAGCGTTTTACCCCTAGCGCTGAAAAGAGCCGCTAGAAATCAGCTTTAACTGAATCATCAGGTGGCAGCTTCCCAACAACGACTCCAGGCAAAATGGTGAAACTGAACTGTAAATTATGTCCAACCCGCAACCCGCAACCCGATACTCGCAACCCGAAACTCGCAACCCGCAACCCGCAACCCGGAACCAGCAACAAAAAACCCCCGCAACACGGTGAGTGCATGGAGGTTTATTTGTTCCCTCGAAAGGGGGTTTATTTGGTTTGGGGCCTATCCCTTGGTGTAATCTTTTTCCTGCTGGCATTGTGCACCCAGCACGGCAATGGTAATCATATTGACGATTTCCGTCACTCCGCTTCCCATCTGCAGCACATGCACCGATTTATTCAATCCGTTGAGTACCGGGCCGATGACTTCAAAATGTGCCATGTCCTGCATCAGTTTATAGGCTATATTACCGGCTTCGAGGTTGGGGAAAATGAAGGTGTTGGCCGGTCCTCCAAGCAGTTTCGAGAAGGGGAAGAGGTCAGACAGCAGTTCGGGATTCAGGGCGGCATTCACCTGTATTTCACCGTCAACGATCAGTTCGGGGTGGTTTTTGTGGAGGTATTCCACGGCTTTGCGCTGTTTGTCGGGGCCTTCGCCTTCGGAGGAGCCAAAGTTGGAGTAGGATAGTAAGGCAACCCTTGGGGTGATCTTGAATTCGCGAACGGCACGACAGGTTTGCAGGGTGATCTCCACGAGTTCTTCGGCTGTGGGGTTTTTATTCACGGTGCAGTCGGCAAAGAAAACCGGTCCTGTTTTGGTGATGATGATATACATGCCCGAAACCACCTTGTTGCCTTCGCAGCGCCCGATCACCTGAAGTGCCGGTCGTATGGTGTCGGGGTAGTTACGGGTGAGACCCGATATCATGGCGTCGGCCATGCCTGTTTCGAGCATCATGGGCGCAAAATAGTTGCGGTGGGTCATGTAGCTGCGGGCGGCGTTAAACGTCATGCCTTTGCGGTTTCTTCTGTGGAAGAGTGCTTCGGCAAACTGCTTGCGTCGGCCGTTCTGTTCGGGTGAGCGTGGATCAATGATTTCTACCCCGTGCAGTTCGAGGTCGTTTTCTTTGATCAGCGATTTGATTTTGTTCACATTGCCCAGCAGAATAGGTTCGGCAAGTTTTTCGTTCAGCACGATCTCGGCTGCTTTCAGCATCTTGTAGTCTTCGGCATCGGCCAGAATCACTCTTTTGGGGTTATATTTGGCTCTGGTCTTGATTTGGCGCAACAACGGATTGCCAATATTCAGCCGTTTGCGGAGTTCTTCGATATAAGCATCCCAGTTTTTCACGGGGTTTTTGGCCACACCGGTTTCCATGGCAGCTTTGGCCACAGCCGGAGCTACCCGCTCGATAAGTCGCGGGTCGGTGGGTTTGGGGATGATGTATTCGCGGCCGAATTTCAGGTTGTTCACGTTGAAGGCCACGTTGACTTCTTCGGGAACAGGTTCTTTGGCTAATTGAGCCAACGCACGCGAAGCGGCTAACTTCATCTCATCGTTGATCTCACTGGCCCGCACATCAAGCGCTCCGCGGAAGATGAACGGAAATCCCAGCACATTGTTGATCTGGTTCGGAAAATCGGAACGTCCTGTGGCCATGATGATGTCTTCGCGGGTGGCCATAGCGTCATTGTATGCAATTTCGGGGTTGGGGTTGGCCAGCGCAAAAACAATTGGGTTTGATGCCATACTGAGCAACATTTCTTTTTTAACTACACCGCCAACAGATAAGCCCAAAAACATATCTGCACCTTTAAAGGCTTCGGCCAGACTCATATCGGGCATGTCGAGGGCAAACTGTTTCTTGGTTTCGTTGAGGTCGCTGCGTTTTTTGTGCAGGAATCCCTTGCTGTCGAACATCAGGATGTTTTCGGGTTTGGCGCCCAATTTAATATACAGTTTGGTACATGAAATTGCGGCAGCTCCGGCACCATTGACAACAATTTTGAGTTTTTCAATCTTTTTGCCGTTTATTTCCAATGCATTGAGTAGTCCTGCAGAGGTAATGATGGCCGTTCCGTGCTGGTCGTCGTGCATGACGGGGATGGGCAGTTCTTTTTTCAGCCTTTCTTCGATCTCGAAGCATTCCGGTGCTTTGATGTCTTCTAGGTTGATACCACCGAAAGTAGGTGCGATGGCCTTGATGACCTGTATGAGCTTTTCGGGGTCTTTTTCATCGATTTCGATGTCGAACACGTCGATGTCGGCAAACACCTTAAACAACAGGCCTTTTCCTTCCATTACGGGTTTTCCGGCTTCAGGGCCAATGTCGCCCAGACCCAGCACTGCTGTACCGTTCGAGATCACTGCCACCAGATTGCCTTTCATGGTGTATTTGTACACATCAATGGGGTTTTTGTCGATGGCAAGGCAGGGATCGGCCACCCCCGGAGTGTAGGCCAGCGACAGGTCGCGCTGTGTGGCGTGGGGTTTCGAGGGAATCACTTCCAGTTTACCGGGCCTTCCCAGTGCGTGGTAGTTCAGTGCGTCTTTGTTGAAGAGTTTGTCCATGGCTTGGTGTTTTAATAATGTTCAAAAGTACAAAAACCGGAAGGCTTTTTGTGAATAAAAAAACAAAAGACTTGCTAATTTATAATCATTCTAATGAGTCGGGAATGTCATATTTATATCGATTGCGCTGGTTATCTGCTGATCTAAGGCTGTTTCAGGATGACCAGACAGGTTTAACACATTTTTGTAGATTGATAAGAACTTAACAAAGACAGCAAGTTTACATTTTCGAAAAAGCCCGGTTCAGGGGTAAGTCAATCTGTTGTATTCTACTGCCCGTTCATTCATTTTTATGAGCTACTTCAAATATCTTTACTTTTGTTCAAACAACTGCGTATATGTTGCCATCGAAATTCAGAGAACTTGCTGCCAGGTATTACCCGGAAACAGTGCATTTCAGAAGACATTTGCACCAACACCCCGAGCTCAGTTTTCAGGAGAAGAATACGGCTGCTTTTATTAGTGAGAAACTGTCGCAATGGGGCATTCCGCACCAAACCGGTATTGCCGGCAACGGGATTATTGGGTTGATTTCCGGACAAAATCCAAAGTCGGGATGCATCGCCCTACGTGCCGACATGGATGCCTTACCCATCACCGAGCATGCCGGGCATGAATACGTTTCCCTGAATCCCGGGGTGATGCATGCCTGCGGACACGATGCACACACAGCCATGTTGCTCACAGCTGCCCGCATCCTGAATGAGCTTCGTGCCCACTTCGAAGGAAGTGTTAAGCTGGTTTTTCAGCCCGCTGAGGAAAAGCTGCCCGGTGGCGCCATCGGTATAATTGAGGCCGGAGTACTGAAAAATCCGGAGGTGGAAACCATGATCGGGCAACATGTGTTGCCTACACTCGAAGCCGGCAAGGTGGGATTTCGTCCGGGGCCTTTTATGGCGTCTTCGGATGAGATCAACATCAGAATTTATGGTAAGGGCGGGCATGCAGCCATGCCCCATTTGCTTACAGATACAATACTTGCTGCTTCACATGTGGTTGTCGCACTGCAGCAAATCAGTTCACGTCATGCACCACCTTTGGTGCCCACCGTGCTTTCGTTTGGAGCCATCATAGGCAATGGTGCCCACAATGTGATTCCCGATGAAGTGTTTATCAGGGGTACTTTCCGCACCTTCGACGAACAGTGGCGGGCAACAGCCATAGACCTTATCAGAAGTATTGCCATGCACACAGCCCAGGCTGCAGGTGCTCAGGCCGAGGTTGACATCACTGACGGCTATCCCGTGCTGGTGAACGACGAACAAAACACCCTTGCTGCTATGAAAGCAGCAAAGGAGTATCTTGGCGAAGATCAGGTGGTGACACTTGAAAGCCGTATGACAGCCGAAGATTTTGCCTGGTACACCCAATATGTCCCAGCTTGTTTTTATCGCATTGGTACAGCAAATTCCGCGGAAGGCATCACCGCCAACCTGCACACGCCTGAATTTGACATCGACGAAAGTATGCTGGAGCAGGGCAGCGGATTGATGGCCTGGATGGCGTATAAAAGATTGTCAACGGGTTTAAATACAGTTAATTCCATAATTTAATACTCATTTGATGCTGGTCAACGACAAATCCTATCAAACGGTTTGGATGGAGGGAAATTCGGTGATGATGATCAACCAGAATCTGTTGCCATTTGATTTTGTCATTCATGAATGTAAAACACACTGGGACACCTGTATGGCCATCACGGATATGACGGTACGCGGGGCGGGTGCCATTGGTGCTGCTGCCGGTTTTGCCATGGCACAAGTGTATCTCGAAGCGCAGGAAGCTGAAAACCCATCCCTGATCCTTGAAGGACGCCATGATATTGAAGCCACACGCCCGACAGCACGCAACCTGTTTTATGCGGTCGAAAAGGTGTACGAAGCCGGAAAGTTATCAGCCGTGAATGCCCGTACAGAAGCACAGCGTCTGGCCCTCCGCAACACTGAAGATACCCGTAACATCGGACAGTTTGGCAACAGTTTGATTAAAAAAGGAGCTAACATACTCACGCATTGCAATGCCGGGTGGCTGGCATTTGTTGATTACGGAACGGCCCTGTCGCCTGTTTATACCGCCCATCATGCAGGGAAACAAGTGTTTGTTTATGTAGGCGAAACCCGTCCGCGCGGCCAGGGTGCCAGACTTACTGCATGGGAGTTGCACAACGAAGGCGTGCCCCATTTAATTGTTCCCGACAATGCTGTGGCCAGTCTGATGGCACAGAAGAAAATCGATCTGGTTATTGTAGGAGCCGACAGGATTGCTGCCAACGGAGATACCGCCAATAAGATCGGAACGCTCGACCGTGCCATTCTGGCCAATCATTTTGGCCTGCCTTTTTATGTGGCCGCACCACTTTCCACCTTCGATGCCGCATGCACATCAGGAAAACAGATTCCCATCGAAGAACGAAGCAAGGATGAAGTGTTTTTTCAAAACGGAATCGACAGCAACGGAAACCAGATCAAAGTTCGTGTTAGTTCACCGGGCAGCGATGCCATTAATCCGGCTTTTGATATTACTCCTGCCGGGCTGATAACAGGAATCATTACCGAAAAAGGAATTATCGGAGCCGATAAAAAATCTATTGCTGCTGTTCTAAAACAAAACTGATATGTCGCAGGCTTCAACCATCAGTAAAGAAATCGCTTATTTCATGAGGCGTTTGTACAAACGCGGACTCACCACCACCTCGGGCGGAAACATCAGTGTACGGTCGGGCGGACTGGTGTTCATTACCCCCTCCCAGACCGACAAAGGAAGGATGAGGGCATCAGACATTCTGGCCATCAGTATAGAAGATTTATCCGCAAAAGGAGCGGGTAAACCAAGCATGGAAACCGGGATGCACCTTGCTGTGTATGCTGTGCGGCCTGATGTATCAGCCATAGTGCATGCACACCCTGTGGTTGCCACCGGATTTGCAGCAGCGCACAAGCCGGTGGATTGCAGCCTGGTGGGCGAAGCAAGGGCTTTGCTGCAACAACCTGTGCTGGCGCCATACCAATTGATGGGCACCGAAGACCTGGCCCAAACGGTTGCCGAAGCTTGTCGGAATGCCCATGCCGTGCTCATGGCCAACCATGGGGTGTTAACCACTGGTAAAAATCTGCTTGAAGCCTTCGACAGAATAGAGGTTCTCGAAAGCTGTGCCCGCATCAACCTGATCGCAACCATGCTCGGCGGAGGAAAGCGCCTTGATCAGGAACAACTAATGGCCATTGACAAACTCATGAACCCATGATCCCGGAAATCAGCATACACAACACAGCCGGATTCCCAAAGCTCGGACTCGGTACCTGGGAAATGGGCGGTCGCAGCAAGCCCGACTACAGCAGAGACAATTTGTGGCTGAAAGCCATCACTTTTGCCCTTGAATCGGGCATCCGGCATATTGACACTGCCGCCATCTACGGAGGCGGCCACTCCGAAGAACTTGTCGGAAAGGCCATTCGCCCATACGATCGCTCCCGGCTGCTGATCACCACAAAAGTTTCGGGCGACAAACTCAGATATGATGAGGTGCTTCGCTCGGTTGCACAAAGCCTCCAAAACCTCAGCACTGACTACATAGATCTTCTGCTGATCCACTGGCCCAATCCTGCTGTACCGCTCAGCGAAACCATGAAGGCCTTTAACCGGCTTCTCGACGAAAAAACTATCCTCTATTTCGGACTGAGTAATTTTCCCGTTTCCCTGATCCGTGAAGTCATGCAACTCACAGACAGACCAATTCTTACCAACCAGATTGAGTACAATGTGTTCACGCGCAACAAAGGCAGTTACAACACAGGAATGGAGCGGGAAATCATTCCGTTTTGCCATGAACATGGAATCAGCATTACGGCCTGGAGGCCTGTGATGAAAGGAGATGCTACGCTGGCCGGACAGGCAACGCTTGCAGCTGTGGGCGAAAAGTATGGGTTAAGCAGTTTTCAGTTGGCACTCAACTGGTTGTGCAGCAAACCATTGATGATGGCGATCCCAAAGATGAGCAGCGAACAACACATCCGGGAGAATATTGAAGCCCTGTCGGTTAAGTTGGATCCGGAAGCCTATGCCTTGCTTGAACGAATGGGAAATTAATTCATTAAAATACGGCTGATCAATCTCTTTTCTTCGTTCACTGCCTCAAGAATGTACAATCCGGGAGCAAGTCCGTTGCGTTGTAAAATCATTTCCTCACCTGCGGTGACAGCTGCCCGGGCGCGAACCCTGCCTTGCATGTCGAACAATTTGAGCATGTATTTCTCACCCGCTATGCCCGGAATCATGATGCGTGCATGCGTCTGCACAGGGTTGGGTATAATTGAAATATCCTGTTCGTTAAACTGTTCATTGACAGATGAATAATCCACGATGTCAATGTGCCAGTCAAGTCCGCCATTATTGTTCCAGTTTTCGCCTCCGTAATGAATCACGAAATCGAGTTTGCTGACAGCTTGCTGGCTGTTATTGAATGGCCCGAGTTGTATGGTCCATGCGTTGTCGTGTTGTGTAAACGGACTTTGCACGGCCACACCATCACTCCATGGCTGGCTTCCCGACGGCCAGTACACTTCGTTTGGTTTCGTCCATTGGTTCACGCCCCAATGTAGTCGTGAAGCAGCTGACATGTTGGCATCGGCTGAAACAACCACTGTGATCACATCCTGTGTTGAAGGGGTTTGCGGATACCAGCTGATTCCGGGCGGGAAATTTCCGGCAACCACGATACTGAGCTGATATGCTGTTATGCTTTCAAGTCCCTGACTGTCCACCAGACGGTAGCTGAATGTGGTGTAGGGATTGCCTGTTTCGCCGGTTGCTGGTATAAAGGTCATTTGCCCCGGGTTGTTGATGAGTTCTCCAGCCTGTACCACTGTTCCGTTCTTAAGGAGTTGGCCTTTGGCGGGCAGGGCTTCGATGCGGATTCCGCTGAAGGTGTTGCCTGCAGGACTGCTGAAGGCAAAATGGGATGCCGCAAACTGAAAGGTTTCATTCACCAGCATGCTTACTGTGCTGTTTTGTCCGACAGGATTGCCCGACAACACCCTGAGAAGCATGGTGTAGGTTTGGGTTGAGTATTGTTGTTGCTGGTCTTTAACCTTAAATGTGAAGCTGGTGTAAGGATCACCTTGCTGTCCTGCTGCCGGGGTGAACATGAGCAGAGCTGGGTTAGGGCAGTCCTGTCCGGTTGTTACGGCTGTTCCGTTGTAGGTCAGGCTGCCTTTGTCGGGCAGACTTTCGGCCCGGATTCCGGCAAAGCCGCTGCCAATCGGACTTTGGTAGTAAAAATCATTTGTCGAAAAGGAATAGGGATTACCCATGAGCATACTCACACTGCCATTGGCGCCTACAGGGTTTGGGTCGGGGTCGTTGTCAATCGCAATGAACCAGTCGTTGCCGTTGTTGTTGTCCCACTGAGTGTCATTGAGTTTCAGCACGAAGGCGATCTGATCTGCCTGTTGTTGCACATTGTTGAATGGGCCGAGGTTCCAGAAGTAATGACCTTCTTCGTTTTGACCTGTGGGTGGCGTTTGCACGGCATTGCTGCCCTCGTGTTCTGTTGTTCCGGCAGGCCTGTAGGCTGCTATGGGCCTGTCCCAGTTGTTCACGCCCCAATGAAGCAAGGTTTGCGAAGTGGCATGTTTGGCCGTTATGGTGATGATTTCGTTTAGGTTGGGTTGTTGCGGGCTCCAGCTCACATTACCCGATGAACCGCCGCTTCCGTCGCCAACCCAGACATGCTGGATGGGTGAGCGTGCTAGATTACCTTTGGTGTCCACTGCTTCCACATAATAGTCAATGAGTACATTCTGATATCCGTTTACCTGTGCAGAGTACTCCTTTGCTTTGTGCAAAGGCATGGGATCGGTGACTGAAGTGATGGAAACACCTGTCATAGGCAAGTTTTGCCAGGGGCCTGTGCCTGCTCCGCCTGCATAGATCATATTGTCAAATTGTACGGTTTCTGAGTTGCTGATGCGGTATTTGAGGCTTACGCTCCCAATTCCGTTCAGGTCGAAGGCATAGGTCCACACCGTGAAATCAGAAGGCATCACACCTGCACCGTCCCATTCAATGGCACCCGGATTGTAGGGATAACGTTGCGGCAGGTAAATAGAAGGTGCGGTAAGGTCGGTGCCGCCCTGAGCCACAGGAAGGGCATTGTTTACCGCCTGGTTTGCGGCACGTACCGGATTTGAGTCCCATATTTCGGTACCGTCCCAATACCAATAGTCACTGGCCTGACCGTTGAGGTAAAACTTCCAGCCCTGTTGTGTGCCTGTGGCATTGGGGTTGACCTGCTGGGCTGTTTCGACGATGTTTTTGGCAGCTGTCATGATCCCCCAGCTGTTACGGTCGGGGCTGTAAGGGCCTGAGGCACCGGGATAGCTTCCGGGTTCGCCGTTCCACTTTCTGAACTGGGGATCGCCACCGGCTGCACCCAGCCAGCTTCCGTCCTGCACGTGGATGACGTCGTTCTGCGGAACCGGGAAACGCTCAAGATAGTCTTGAATGGTTGTACACTCGAACCTGTTCGACTGGCCCTGAATCCAGTTGACAAAGTTCTGGAAATTGCTGTTGTAATAGGCTTCGCTGCCGCCGCCATAATTGTCGCCATCGTGATGAAGCACAATAAGGATCGGGCGTAATGGGTCGGTGTTGTAATCCTCAAACTGGCTCATCACATGTTCGTAGTTGAGTGCGCCGAAGCCACCCCTTCCGTCTTCCTCACCGAGGTAACGCGATGCGGGTATGCCGATGATCTTTTTGGTAACACCTGTGGAAGGGTCAGTATAAGACACATAACGCGGTTGATGTCCCCAACGGATGGAAACCGGAGTGGGTGCCCAAAGCCCGTTGAGTTGTTTCCAGTCCTGCGGGTCGGAATTGCGCACATCGGCCTTATTCGGCCTGAGTACGCCTGACCCGTCGCTTACAGGTGCATTCAGTGCTGTGCGGTCGAAATGCAGATTGTCGATGATCACCCATTCGAAGCCTTCATCAACGAGCGCGGGGATCACTCGTGGGGAAAACGCTGTTTCGGGCGGGAAGATACCTTTGGAGTAAGTGCCTGTGAATTGCTCGGAGAATATTTTCTTGTGGTCCTGAATCTGCCTGCGGATGTCGACATAGTCGATCAATCCCATCAGGGGGTGGTGGTAACCAAAACCCACCATGTCCATACGCGGGTTTCCGAGCGAAGTTTGCTGGTTTTTAATATAGTTCCAATGACTTTTCCAATTGTTGAAACCAACCCCTGCCTGTTGCAGATTATTCAGGTTTTCGATAAGAGAGCCGCTGAAACTCACCTGCGCCCCAAAATGGGGCATATTGGCATTGATGCCCTTTTGCACAGCATTGCGCGGCCAGTCGGTGTAAGGCCCGGTGCGGCTCAGGTGCACATTGAAAAGCGAAAAACTGAATACACCGCTTTGCTCGGTCTGCACAATGTTCTGATATGGATAATAAATCGGCTGGTGCATATGCCACAAAAAGGCAATGTATATTTTCGGACTTCTGACCGTATCGTTGCCGGCATGAAGAAGCACCGGCAGAAGCGTGAGACACAGAAGGAGTGTAAATATGCGTTTCATTGAAATGATAATTTTCTCAAAGTTATTGAGAATCATTTGCTTTCTGCAAATCAGAAATATTTCAATATCAACTCAACATTCATTAAATCAATAAAATAGATGAAAATGGCGGAAGATTGCAAACGGTTGCGGGTTCTGGTTCCTTGTTTCTTGTTTCTTGTTTCTGGTTTCTTGTTTCTGGTTCCGGGTCTGTGTTTTTAGAACAAATCTGTCAGCCTCCATAAACGAATCAACGAACTTTCCCGACTGACCAGGCGGGGGTCAACGAATCAACGAATCAACAATCATCTTTCGTGCTATTTTTTCGTATCTTGCAGCCTGTAAACCTTCAAGCTACGCATCATATGGGCACCGAATACCAATACCTCCTCGACAAAGCAAGGCATTTCTGCGACTATCAGGAACGCTGCATCAGCGAATTGAAAGAAAAACTGACTTCATGGAAAGCCCGTACGGAAGTAGCCGAACAGATTATTCTTCAGCTTGAACGCGAGGGACTGATCGACGAGGACCGTTTCGTCAGGGCTTATGCACTGGGAAAGCTTCGTAACAACCACTGGGGACGCAATAAAATCATGTATGCCCTGCGGTTAAAGAAAGTGCCTGACCTGATCATCGAAATTGGTCTGCAGGAGATAGACAGCGAAGAATATGTGCAGGTGCTCAAAGAGGTGCTCTCTTCGAAAAAAGTGGACGAAACCGACCCATACCGCAAAAATGCCAAACTGGCAACCTATGCCATCCAGAAAGGTTTTCAGCCTGCTCTTGTCTGGGACATCATTAACGAACGAGTCTGATGCACACCCAACCATAATTAGCCCTACTTTTGCAGTCTGTTTTTCAAACATCCGAAAACACATTATTCATGATCACAACCGAACATTATAAGGAACTGCGCAAAAGGCTCGATGCCTTGAGGAGGTATCTTTGACGTGGACCGTAAAAAGGTCGAGATAGAAGAAGAAGAAGAACGCACCCACGCTCCCGATTTCTGGGACGATCCCAAAAAAGCCGAAACACTGCTGAAATCCATCAAGGAGAAGAAACGCTGGACCGATGGCTTCGAAGAGGCTATGGCTCTGTATGATGAACTTAGTCTCGCCTTCGAGTTCTACGATTCGGGCGATGCCTCCGAAGACGAGGTTGACAAAGCTTACGACAACTGCGTAAAGAAAATTGAAGAACTCGAGTTCTGGAACATGCTCAGTGGCGAGGAAGACAAACTTTCGGCCATTGTGAACATCAATGCAGGTGCCGGTGGGACCGAAAGTCAGGACTGGGCACAGATGCTGATGCGCATGTATATGATGTATGCCGAAGACAACGGTTTTAAGGTGCGCGAACTCGATATTCAGGAAGGCGAAGTGGCCGGTATCAAAAGCGTTTCGCTGGAGTTTGAAGGCGACTACGCCTTTGGCTACCTGAAAAGCGAAAACGGTGTGCACCGCCTCGTGCGCCTGTCACCCTTCGACTCGGCCAACCGGAGACACACATCATTTGCCTCGGTATATGTGTACCCCGTGGTGGACGACAACATCGACATCGTGATCAACCCGGCCGACATCTCCTGGGATACCTTCAGGTCGAGCGGCCCCGGCGGACAAAACGTGAACAAAGTAGAGACCGCCGTCCGGTTGAAACATGCCCCTACCGGGATCGTGATCGAGTGCCAGGTGACACGCTCCCAGCTTCAGAACCGCGAAAAAGCCATGCAGATGCTTAAATCGCAACTCTATGAACTGGAACTGCGTAAAAAACAGGAAGCCAAAGACAAAATAGAAGGCACCAAGAAAAAGATCGAATGGGGCTCACAGATCAGGTCGTATGTGATGCACCCCTACAAAATGGTCAAAGACCACCGCACCAGCCACGAAACCTCAAACGTGCAGGCTGTGATGGACGGACAACTCAACGACTTTATCAAAGCCTTTCTGATGGAATACGGACGCGACTAAACTCATAAGCAAGATGATCACCATATACCACAATCCGCGCTGCCGCAAATCCAGAGCCGGCCTCGAATACCTGAAGGCATGCAAGCTGCCCTTCGAGGTGGTTGACTATATGAAATCACCACTGAATGCCGAAACCCTCCGTACGCTGATACGCAACACAGGCCTGAAAGCTGGAGAACTTGTCAGAAAACAGGAAGAAATCTACAAGAAAGAGCTCAAAAGCAAAGCGTTGGACGATGAAGCCTGGATCAGCCTGATGCTGCAGCATCCCCAATTGATCAAGCGCCCGCTGGTGCAGGCCGGCAACAAAGCCGTCTGGGCCGACCCGCCCGAAAATATTCAAGCATTAATTAAATAACAACACAAACCGAATGAAATCCGACCGCAACTACACCAGCCTGCCCATCTGGGAACAATTGATGGACTATGTCAGAACCATTTATCAGCTCACTGCAAGGTTTCCGGGCGACGAAAAAGACGGACTGACCCGCAAACTGCGCGACAAAGCCGTTGAAATTCCCGTGCTTTTTGCCTCAGGCACAAACGGCAAACTCAGTCCCGAAACCAGAAACCACATCGCACAGGCGGCTCAGGCTCTCCACGAAACCGAAACCCTGCTGCTCGTATGCCGCCATCTGGCTTTTCTGCAAGACCGCGAATGTGAAGACCTCAAAGACAAAATCCTTACCATCAGTAAAGAACTCTCCCAACTCAGCAGCAAGATCAACAGAAACCTGAAGTAAGGTCCGGAAACTGTGATAATGTCACCGAAAACCACAACCTCATAAAAACAAATATCATGAAAGTAAGAATCGAAAAAGACACCATGGGAACTGTTGAGGTTCCTGCCGACAAGTACTGGGGCGCGCAAACCGAGCGTTCGCGCAACAACTTCCGCATCGGCCCCGAAGGCTCGATGCCGTCCGAAATCATCATGGCATTTGCCTACCTGAAGAAAGCCGCAGCCATCACCAATATGGAACTGGGGGTGCTGCCCAAAGAAAAATGCGACCTGATTGCCGCCGCCGCCGATGAGATCCTCGCAGGCAAACTCAACGACAATTTTCCGTTGGTCATCTGGCAAACGGGTTCGGGCACGCAAAGCAATATGAATGTGAATGAGGTGATTGCCAACCGCGCCCATGTGCTTGGCGGAGGCAGCCTCGATGATGCCAAAAAATCCATCCACCCCAACGATGATGTGAACAAATCACAATCATCAAACGACACCTACCCCACGGCCATGCATATTGCCGCTTACAAAATGGTGGTGGAAACCACCCTTCCGGGCGTGGAGATGCTCCGCAATGCCTTGCATGACAAGGCTGTAGCTTTTAAAGACATCGTGAAGATTGGCCGCACCCACCTCATGGACGCCACCCCGCTGACTTTAGGACAGGAGTTCTCGGGCTATGTGGCCCAGCTCGACTACGGCATCAAAGCACTCAGAAACACCTTAGCGCACCTGAGCGAACTGGCCCTTGGCGGCACTGCCGTGGGCACCGGCATCAACACCCCAAAAGGCTATTCGGAAAAAGTGGCTGCAAACATTGCCAAACTCACCGGACTTCCTTTTGTGACCGCTCCCAATAAATTTGAAGCCCTTTCGGCCCATGATGCCATCGTGGAAACATCGGGTGCCTTAAAGCAGCTGGCTGTAAGCCTGATGCACATTGCCAACAACATCCGCCTGCTGGCCTCCGGCCCGCGCTGCGGCATAGGCGAGGTGATTCTTCCGGCCAACGAGCCCGGCTCGTCCATCATGCCCGGCAAGGTGAACCCCACGCAGAACGAAAGTCTTTCGATGGTGTGTGCGCAGGTGATCGGCAACGACGCCGCCATCACTGCCGGGGGAATGCACGGCCATTTCCAGCTCAATGTGTTTAAGCCCGTGATGATCTACAACCTGCTGCAGGCCGCACGCTTGCTGGGCGACGCCTGTGTGAGCTTCACCGAACACGCCATTGACGGCATCGAGGCCAACGAAGAACGCATCAGACAGAACCTCGAAAACTCGCTGATGCTGATCACGGCACTCAACACCCATATCGGCTACGACAATGCCGCCAAAATAGCCAAGAAAGCCCATACGGAGCACAGCACCCTGCGCCAGGCCGCCCTGGAACTCGGTTTGCTCACCGACGAGCAGTTCACCGAATGGGTTGACCCCAAAAAAATGATCTGAACAGGCCAAAAACAGTTTACATAAGCAAACCGGCGGCCGGGGACAATACGTCTTCGGCCGTTGGTGTTTCTGGGGGGGTGCTTTTCAATAGCTCCCCCATCGGGCAGGTTATCATTAAATAGTTTTGTTGTTGAGGCGACAATGATACAATACCACGTCTTTGTAATGCCACTAAGGCACCAGGACACAAAGCGGCACAAAGTGTTGTTGTTCAATAACATATTCTTGTTGTTGCTTAGTGCCTTAGAGTCTTTGTGGCAGAAAAAACCACGCACCACTAATCATTTTGTTGAACAACACAAAGCCGACAAAACACATGCGTTTATTACTTCAGCCAAATATCTTTGATGCAGACTGCACAACCGGAAATTTGGATACTTTTAACCCCTGAAATATTAAAACCTGACAACCATGGACGACAAAAACGGATTCAAATCAATCCTTCATTCTTTTGCCCTGCTGCTGGGGCTTATCTTGCTGGGATTCTTTGTGTTCAAAGGCATGAAAACCTTCAGCGACAAAGACCGTGTGGTTACCGTAAAAGGTCTGGCCGAAATGAATATGACGGCCAACGCTGCCACCATCACCCTCGACTACTCCTTCTCCGGCGATGACCTGCAGTCGCTGATGAAACAAACAGAAACAAAGAAAAACGCCATCCTTGACTACCTGACCGGCAACGGAATTACCCGTGACGAAATAACCATCAACAACCTTGATGTCACCGACAGGCAACGCTACTACGAAAACCAATGGATGGACGGAAAGACAGTGCAGGTGAAAATTGACAGATACACGGTGTTTCAAAGCCTTGCCGTTCAGTCGAAAGATGTGCAGAACACCGAAAACAAAACCGCACAGATCAAACTTGACCTGGTCAGCAGGGACTTAACCTGCAACATATACACCAACTACATCTTCCCCGAACTGAACGACATCAAACCGCAACTCATTGCCGAGAGCACCAAAAACGCACGCATTGCCGGCGAGCAGTTTGCCAACGATTCGCAGGCAAAACTGGGGAAGATCAAAACCGCTTCGCAGGGACAAATCACTATAGCCGGAAGATATTACTACGGCGAAGAATCGGGTGATATTCCCAAAGAACCCTACATCCAGAAAGCCAGAGTAGTGAGCACGATTGTGTTTTTTCTGGAGTAAGCTTCTGCCTGAAATACGTCATTCAGTTTAAGCACGCCTGCCTGGTCCAAAGCAAGCATCCGAAAGCATTAAAAGTTGGCAAATGCCTGTTTCTGTAAAGCAGGTACTGATGTTTTCTACTTCCTGATCACAAACTTCCTGGTCAGTTTTTGTTCTGAGGTTTCCAGATTCAGGAAATACACTCCTCCGACAAACTTTGAGGTGTTTACAGAGATCGGATTTCCTGTGTTTGCGCCTGAATATTCAGCTGCATGTACTATCCTTCCTGTGAAATCAGTGATGGTTAACCTGAAGTTTTGCTGAAACTCCGCGTCGAATTGAATATTGATGCGGTCGTTGGCCGGAACAGGGTAGATGCTAAATGCTGATTCATTTATTGTGTTCACCGATACTGCATTGGCTTTTGCCTGATTGGAATACACGTCGGTGATAACTGCATCCCGGGAGCCTGTGTCGCAACCATTGAGATTTACGATTTTTACCATATAGGCAATATCACCCGAAGGGGCATTGAAATCGGTGAAGGAAGTGAAACTTGCCGAAATGCTGGCAATCTGCTCCCAGGGGTTGTTGCCCGATTTGCGCATGATTTTGTAAGAATTGTAGTCAAACCCGAGGTATGGTGTCCATATCAGATTCCAGTTGCCGTTTATTCCCTGATTTATCGTCAGGTGTATGGTCTGATGAAAATCGCTGAGCGGAAACACCCTGTTCTCGCTGTCTATGAAGCCGATTTTATAGCGATAGGGCCTGATGGCAGGGTTGGACTCAAAGTCGGTTGCAACAGGTGCATCTGCATAGCTAACTGTGTCGATCACTTCATACACATCAAACTCATCTGTTTCCTTGTAAACCAGAAAGTCGGCAATAAGCTCTGAATCGGGCTTTTCCCAAATGATAACATTATGGTTTGTAAGACTGTCCACTGTTACCATGCACACAGGCGTGAGGGGGAATGACATGATGGTAAACAGTTCGCTGACAGCACTGGATGATAAAGAAACATTGTCGTTTACACGGATCAGGCACGAATCGGAATTCAGGATTGGCGTGTACCATTGAACACTGCCTGAGGTACCCTGAGTGATACCATAGGCGATAATGTCCCATGTCTGGCCGTTATCTGCTGAAAACTCAATATAGTTTTCGGGGGCGTAAGGATTTTGCACGTTCCAGCTGATGGTGAGCAAACTGTTGGTGTTGACAATTTGGTCTTCGACCGGGGCAGTAATGGTGTAAACCGGTGCCTGAACCACCTGAAAAACCTGACTTAAGGCAAAGTCAGCCGGGTCGGCAGCGTTGTAAAGTTTCAGGATGCAGGAATCAGCAGGTGTTTCACTTAATATCAGATAAGTTGAACCCATCAGCGCATTGATGTTTTGCGCCAGAGGGGTAAAAGTCAATCCGTTGTCGGTTGAGATTTCCGCATTGAGCAGTGTAATGCCTTGCTGGTAGATGGTCCAGTACACCAAAGTTAATGTATTGGCAAAAACTGCCGAGTAAGATGCGGGTTCATAAATGCTGAGTGGCGGAAAGGAAACTGTAAAAGACCCGTCGCTGATGTCACTGACTGCAGAATTACCTGCATCAGTGATTTTCAGATAGGCGTTTGTGCTGAGGTATGCAGGAACATAAATATTAACACTGCCTCCGGAAGGTGATGAAGGAACCACGCCAAAAGACCACCAACTCAATCCGCCATCAGGTGAGAAATCAAGTTCCATGACGCTTCCCAGACCCTGACCTGTCCAGCTGATTTCTTCGTAACTGTCAACAAGCCATTCTTCGCCTCCGTTTGGAGCCAGAAGTGTGATGGACTGAGCCTGTCCGTTGGTGGATGCTGCTGATAGAAACAGCACAATCGCGAGGGTTTTGAAAAATTTTGGTAGATTGTTAGTCATGGAATATTAGGTTTAAGTTATACGTAATTTTCTCTAAACAAAACCCTTACCAAAAGGTTCACTAAGAAAAAAAAAATCAGACTTCAGCAGGTTTTGGGTGCATCACAATTAAAACTCAGTATGCAGATGTTCAATATTAAATCCGCTCATGATTTTTAAGTGTATCTTGCACCCGATTCTTAGTAACCCAAAAACACCATAATGACAACACAACCCAAAAACCCGTTTACCTGGGTAGAAATATATGTGGCCGACATGGACCGTGCCCGTCAGTTTTATGAAAACGTGCTGCAGATCGGAATGATTCCCATGCAAACTCCGGGCGAAGGCGGCGACCTCGAGATGCTGAGTTTCCCGTGGGCCGAAGGCGAAGCCAACATCAGCGGCGCACTCTGCAAAACCAGCGCGATGCAGCCCGGCACAGGCGGCACAATAGTGTATTTCACCTGCGATGACTGTGCGGCAGAAACTTCCAGGGTGGAAGCAGCCGGCGGTAAGGTGCTGCAAGAGAAGTTTCAGATTGGCGAATACGGCTTCTGCTCCATAGTGATGGATACTGAAGGCAACACAATCGGACTGCATTCGATGAGGTAGATAAGCAGCCGTTAAGAAGATTTTTTTATCTTAAAGTTTCTTTTGTAAAGAATCTGTCAATTTCTAAACAGAACAGATCATCTTTGTATAGTTTTTCGAAATATCTATACAGATATTAACGCCTGGATTAGCAGAATTACCCATAAGCACAGACCTAAAAAAAAGTATTAAAGACTTTGCCCTCAGTTCATGCTGCTTTGGCTGAGCTGATAGGTACACACATTGATCATCACTTTTCACCCATAATTTGCCTCTATTGGGACAAATTTTCTGGCTTCATGATTGATTTTCCTGAATCCTCATGTTAAACTAGTATTCCAATTTCCCGATTGCTTCCCTGATATGCTGTTCGGCAGCATCAGCAGCGAAGATGATGACCGGTTTCAGGTAGTGGAGTGGGTGCGTTGCTTTGTATCGTGCTTCGCCTCCACCGGTGATGTTGAGCATTACCACAGCTTCGGACTCAATCTTTTGGCCGGCAACTGCCTGTACCAGCGAAGCGGTGGCTACAGCAGCAGCGGGGTGCAGGTCGATTCCTTCCGTGCGCTCAAACAGCTCAGCGGCTGCATCAGCAGCTTCATTGTTTACGGTGAGCACCTGGCCGAGGGTATCACTGAGGGCATCAAACAGCCCGCCGGTGATGGGGTAAGGCGGTTTGCGGTTGCTGAGCACCTTGGCACTGATCTGTTCCACATCACTCCGTGCCTGGTCATCGTCATAGGGCAGCATGGCCCGTGAGCCGGCCTTCCAGGCATCATGTATCGGGACAAAAGGCTCGTTCTGCGACACCATCAATTTCATTTTATGGCCGCCAAATCTTCCGTCACCGAGGAAACGCAGGTTGGCTTCCCAGGCGGCAATGGCCCCCGTACCGCTGCCCACTGCCTGAAAATAGTAGTCGGGAATACGTCCGATGAAGGTTGTAGCCGATAGCATGGTGGTGGCCATTCCATCGCGCCGGGCCACATTCTTTGCGCCGCCTTCGGCATAGAATCCCTCAAAACCACAAATGAGGTTCGACAGGTGGATGGCGTCGAAATAGTCGCTGCCCGAAGCCGTGCACACCAGCTTCACACAGTCGTTCAAAGGCTTGTCGAACCACAGGGCATCGAGGTTGTCTTCGGGAACACATAGCAAAAGGGGAATAAGGTTGTCGGAGCAAACTTTGGCAAAAGCACGCGCTGTGTTCCCGGCCGAGGCTACTACCAAAACCTTTTGTGACATCTCCGGTGTCATACGGCCACAAACAGCATAGGCTTCGGTTTCCTTAAACGAGCATGTGGGCATGACAGCGCCAATCTCGGGCCACCAGCCGCTGAAGGTGATGTACAGATTTTTTAGTCCCAGATGTGCGGCCAGGCCTTCACTTTTATAGGTCACAGGTGACGAAGAACCTTGAAGCATTCGGTTGACGGGGAGCCAGGATGCGTATCGGTACAACCCAAAGCTGTCATCAAACAAGTTAAGCCGGGGGTCATTGTAAACTGTCCTGACGAGTGTGGGTTTATCTTCGTTCGTAGCTTCGAGCAGCCAGCCGCTGTCGTCGAAGACCTTGCCGGTGGCCACCGACTGAAGTCTGTAGCGGGTGGGTCGAAAGTTATGGTTCATGCCTCAATGATGTATCAGCCGCAAAAATACATGAAAACCACCAGAAAGGGTATTGATTCTACCTCATGCTTTTCTGCCTGACAGTCTGCGGATGATGTAGGCAGCGACAACAACTTCGATCAGGCTGAGCGGAATGGCAAAGGGCAGAATGCCATAAGGCAGAACGCCAAGGTTTCCGATCACCAGCCACATGAACACAAATCCGGCCAGCCAGCTGATCAGAATAGTTTCGGTAAAGCCCGATCTGCGCTGAATGAGAAATATAAACCAGGCAAACAGAAAAGACCACAGGCCCCAGATTGCTCCGTTGACAGGCTCGGACGGAAACACCTGACCCATCTTTTCAAAGTGATCAATCCAGTATGATTTGAGCAGGAATTCGTTGCGCACAAATTCCGAAAGGCTGATCCATACTCCGGCCAGCAAAACGGATAGTATTGATTTCTTCATATTGGTTTGGTTGCGCATGAAACTTTATAATGCAGCAGGCAAATGTAGTGGATCCGGCAAATTGAAATGTTAAGGGAACATAAACTTTTCGACAGGCAGCAAAACCAAACCGGGCATGTAGCACATCGCTCAGGCACGGCCAATTAGCATGGTTGCGCTGACGATCTTTTGTTCCAGCACTTCGTTTTCTTCTTCCTGTACAGCAATATAGTCGAGGAAAAGCTGCTTTTTGGCGGGGTGCATTTCGGCGAGTTGCAGACAACGCTGCTGAAGGTTCCGGAAAATAAACCGGTTTGATTCGCGAATCATATGTGGCGACATGATGCGCATTTCGATGATTTTCATGCCGGCGGCAGCAATCTGAAGAAGCAGTTCATCATAGGTTACCAATCGCTGGTCTTTCTCCAACACTTGGTCATTGTAAGTAAATCCGTCGTCCACCACAACCACACCTTTCTCGCTGAGGCTCTGCGAAACTGTACTGAGGGTTTCGGTCATATTGCCAAAAACCGGACCGATGGCTCCCAGCACAACCACATCGTATCCTCTGCAATTGCTGACGACTTCCCTGATGTCGCCGGTTTCGAAAGTGCACAAATGATCCACCCCAAACTCCTTTGCTTTATGTTTGGCTTCGGCGATAAATTCAGGCACAGCATCAACTCCATGACAGCGGCATCCGAGGGATCGGGCTGCTTTCACCGAAACTGGCCCTTTACCACAGCCCAGATCGAGCAGGCGTAAGTCTATGTGGCTGTCGAACTGCTTTTTCAACAGGGTAATAACCTCCTCCGGTGAAGCCCCGAACTCCCAAATATCCTGCAAGATATAGGGCAGAAAAGGATACAATCCGGTGTCGGTACCGTCCATGGCAAACACGACACTTTCTTTAATTGAGTTCGATTCAGGATTATTCATCAGTCAGCGGATATCATTGTTTTCGACGAAAGATCAGTTAAACGGTTCATGCAACGGGATCTATTGCTCCTGTTCTGGCATATAATCCATTAACAAAAACAAGAACACGTGTTTTGCAGGCCTTCCGCCTCTGCTGATGGTGAGGGTGTCGGCGACAACAACCTCACGAAACTTTCCAGTATAAATATCCTCAGGGTGTTTGTAATTCCGGCTGTCGGTGAGGTACCAGTAGTCATCTCCTGCATGCAGCCCACCTCTTTCTTCGTTGATCCAGATGTATTTGTGCAGGCGGTCGGGGCGGCCCAGCCCGAGGGCTTTCATGCCAAGCGGACGGGCAACATAATAATCGAGGTTTGCCAAAGGAAACCAGTTTTCGGCCACCAAAGCATCTGTCGGCTGCATCATGCCTTCTCGGATGATTCGCTCTCTGACGGGAGCAAAGGCTTCCGCCGTTTTTTTCCAGCCGTACATATCCAGCGTAAGGTCGTGCCTTCCGAGCCGGTGGAAGGGGTTTTTGTCGGGAACAGGAATGATGCCGTAGTTAATCTGCATGTTACCCAGCAGCATAATGGCCGCAACAATTCCCAGGGAAACCTTCAGCACAGCCGGAACCAACACGGGTTTGTGATGTCGTCCGGCCAGAAAGGCTGCCGTAAGCAGCAACAGACTGTTGTAGGCAGGTCCCGTCCAGTGGGGCAAAGTAGGCCTGAACAGTGAAAACAGCAGGAACAAGAGTATCGGCGGTAGGGCCACAAGCATCAACAAGCGGCTGTGGGCTTTGGGCAGCAGGATCTTTCCCTTGAAATAAGCAATCAGAGCCATTATGGTCAATACCCAGTTGACAGGATTGTTGTAGAAGATTTGTCCGGAGAGTTCGGTAAAAAACAGGTCGGGCCTGAGGCCGGACTCGAATATGTTGACACGGCTTCCCTGATAGGCGAAACTGATAAAGTCATTCTGCATGTTCCAGATAAGTACCGGCAGCCCGCAAAGTGCCGAAATCAGCATGGCCAGGTAAAGTGAAGGCCGGGCAAACCATTTCCGGTCGAAAATGAGGATGTAGAGCAGCACACCCGTCCACAGAAAAACACTGGTGTATTTGGAAATCATGCCCAGGCCGGCCACCAGTCCAAAAAGCAGCATGAGCCGTGTGTCAGCTTTTTCTGAAACAAATATTCTAAGGAGCAGCACAAGAGACAGCATCCAGAACAGGTTCTGCGGGGTATCGGGCAGGATGAGCACACCTGTGATTATCGAGGCATAGACCGAGGCGTTGTAAAGCAGGGCAGCATACCATCCGGTACGTTCGTCACGGATGATTTTCCCGGCTGTGAATATCAACCAGGTGTTCAGCGAAAAGAATACAAGTGACGAAAGCCTTAATGCCAATTCACTGTCGAACAAAAGATTGAGGCTGAACAGCTGCATCACCCAACCGAGCATGGGCGGATGGTCGTAGTGGCTCCAGTCGGGATAAAGGGCATAGGTCCAATAATACACCTCGTCGTTACCCAGTTCAAGCTGCCATGCCAGCCATGTCCTGATGAGCAGCGAAATTATGATAAGCCAGCTCAGTTCTTTGCGGAAATCGGTTTTCATTGTCTGATTTTCTTTTTTCGTAATCTCATGATGAAGATCACGGTAATGATAAGCAAAAAACCGATTCCGGCAACGGCTGCCCTGAACAACAGTGTAGCCCTTTGGTCAATTTCAGCAAGGCGGCCGCTTGCAGGTTCACCGTCTTGCGTTCTTATGACGGGATTGAGGTAGATGGCCGAACTGTCGTAAAATATCACTTCGGTGCGCACATATGTGTCTGTGGGGGCAATGGAATAGGAGGCTGTGTGGTAATCGTTTGCTTTCGCCAGCACACGTCCATTTTGCCCGATGAAATTCAGTATGCTGAATGGTTTGCTGAAACTTACGGTAAAACGGTTGCTGTCGAGGCTGGCAGCTGTCATGTATGGGATGTCGCGCGAGCGGACGATTTTATCCGGCCAGGGTTCGTCATCCACCCTGAAGAAGTCGAAGCCGTAAGCGTTTCCTTTTTTCAAGGCTGAAAGGATGAGTTCGCGATCGGTTCCGGCTGCGTTGATCATGGTAAATCTACGGCCAACTTCGTTGCTGTTGCTCACATCGTGCGCGTCGTCGTTGGCCAGGATAAAGGCCGGATGACCGTTGCTCAGGGCAGTGTCCCAGTGTGCTGTGCTGATGCGCATATTGTTGAGCACTTCGATCAGGTCGTAGCCACTCAGGTAGCGAAGGTCTTCGGGCAAGTAGCCATCGAGCAGCAGCGGATGTGCCAGGGCAACAATACGGTTGTCGGGTCTGAGCAGGTCGAGGATGTGTTGCTTGTGGCTAAGCGTTTGATTGTAGATATAGTCCCGCCACAGGACTTTCTCAGCGCCAATGCACACCTGATGTGTTTTCCGGATACTATATCCATGTTCATAAGTGGGTATGAATATGGCTTCGTCGCTCCGGTGCCTGTTTATTTTCTGATAGTCGGAGGTGGCAACATAATCATATTCCAGCAAGGAATACATGCTATCAATCAAAATGTTACTGTTCAGTCGCCCATCTGTGATGCCCCACCAGGCTTTTGATTGAACCTGAAAATTATACTTGCGCCAGTGGTCGGGGTGCATGTCCTGATAAGGGTTGATCAGGTTGGGGCCGCTGAAGGGTTCTGGTTCCGAAAAACGATAAACGGGAGCGGAGACATAGAACCACAAAAAGAAAAGATGCAATATTCCAAAAATGGCAAAAGGCAGAAGGATAATAGTGACGAAGAGTTTGGACAAAGTGCGTTTCAACTTCATGCTAAAAGCGGATAAGCGTTTCGACTGGCAATATTTGCGGGGCAAAGATACAACAGCTTTGCAGATCTGAAGTGAAAGAACATTGATCAAATTACTAATTTATAAGCCAATGCACTTGACAAATTTTTTAAATTCACTATTTTTGCACTTATTCCACGATTGAGAATAAATAACGAATCAGTCTGAATTTTTCTCTGCTTCTCATTTTTGGAACTGTTTTCTGAACAACCAACCTTTACGTTATGGAGGCTTTTAGAATTTTTATCGTAGAAGATGATCTTTTTTACGGCGAGATGCTGCGGCATCATTTATCGTTGAACCCAGACAATGAAGTGCATTTGTTTAAAACGGGAGCCGAATGCCTGAAAAACATATACAAGTCGCCGGCGCTTGTATCGCTCGACTACAGCCGGCCCGATATGTCGGGTCTTGAGGTGATGAAGGCCATCAAAAAGGAGAACAACGAAGTTCCGGTAGTGATTGTTTCGGGTCAGGATGATATTTCCACTGCGGTTCGTTTGCTTCGCGAAGGGGCATATGATTATTTCGTTAAGGATGATGACGTAAAAGACAGGTTGTGGAACATTATCAAGAAAATCAGAGAGAACCTGCAGTTAAAAAGCGAAATCAGCTATCTTAAAGAGGAAATCGGGAAGAAATATGAATTCCGGAAGGTGATTAAAGGAAACAGTCCGGCCATCAAGAATATTTTCAGCTTGATAGAAAAAGCCACACGCACCAATATTTCAGTTTCCATCACCGGCGAGACAGGCACAGGCAAAGAGCTTGTTGCCAAAGCCATACACTATAACTCGCCACGGGCAAAATATCCTTTTGTTGCCGTAAATGTTTCAGCCATACCTACCGATCTGATCGAAAGTGAAATGTTCGGGCACGAGAAAGGTTCTTTTACCGGAGCCATTACCCGCAAAATCGGAAAGTTTGAACAGGCTCAGGGTGGAACCATTTTTCTGGACGAAATCGGTGAAATGGACCTCAATATGCAATCGAAATTGCTTCGTGTGCTTCAGGAACGCGAACTCACCCGTGTCGGGGGCAACGACCTAGTGAAGATTGATGTACGGCTGATTGTGGCTACCAACCGAAACTTAGCTGATGATGTGCAGAAAGGCAGGTTCCGCGAAGACCTTTACTACAGGCTGCTCGGACTCCCGATCGAGTTGCCACCACTGCGTTTCCGCGGAAACGACATCCTGATGCTGGCCAAGTATTTCGTGGACGACTTCTGCGCCGAAAACAAAATGCCCAAGCTCAGCATCTCCGAACCGGCCCAGAAAAAGCTCATGCAGTATCATTTTCCGGGTAATGTGCGCGAATTAAGAGCAATCATGGAGCTTGCAGCCGTGCTAACCGATGGCGAACAGATTGACGACAAACATATTTCCTACACCGCAAGCGATTCGCCGGGTAACTTCCTGCTCGTGGAAAGCACACTGGAAGAATATAACCGGAAAATTATCCGTTATTATCTTCAGAAATACAACAACAATGTGTTGCACGTTGCCAAGAAACTAGATATCGGAAAATCGACCATTTATCGTATGATCAAGGAAAATCTGTTGTAACAAAACCTCGTCGGACAAATGAACAAACATGACAAATCCTACAACCTCGATAAACTAATCGAGTTTATCGGCAATGATGAAGCCGCTGTCTCCAGCATGGTCGGTATTTTCCTCCAGTCAACACCGGAATTACTCGGCAACATCAACGACTCGCTTCAAAAAAGCGACATCACCGCTGTGGGCAAATATGCCCATATGCTCAAGCCAAGCCTCGATATTTTCGGCCTCGACAAAGCCTTCGAACTGATTAAAAAGATTGAAACCATCGCCAAGTCAAGCGAAAACCACCATTTGCTGCCGGATATGATTCGTGATTTAAAGGCAATGCTCGATAGGGCGCAGACCGACATCCGCGCCGATTATCCTGCAAACTGACAGGATACCTGTAGACATAATTTTCGTCCACGGTGGCGAACAATCTATTGCCTCAACCGTTTAACTGAAACCACAGAATGCGCATCGGCATGCCTTAATTGTGTATCTTTGCAATCTTATTTAAATTTATTCTAAATAAGTTTCTGTTCCATGGACAACAATCCGAACAACAATATACTTGAAGAGGTAACCACAGGGGAATACAAATACGGTTTTTACACAGACATTGAAACCGAAATGGCTGTTCCCGGGCTTACCGAAGACACCATACGCTTTATTTCGGCCAAGAAGGAGGAACCTGATTGGATGCTCGAATTCAGGCTGAAGGCTTTCAGGCACTGGCTCACCCTTAGCGAACCTGAATGGGCTCACATTCAGTATCCACCTGTCAGCTATCAGGATATCATTTACTATGCTGCACCTAAGAAGAAAAAAGAGCTCAGCAGTCTGGATGAAGTAGATCCTGAACTGCTCGAGACGTTCAATAAGCTTGGCATTTCGCTCGACGAGCAAAAACGACTTTCAGGGGTGGCTGTAGATGCCGTAATCGACAGCGTTTCGGTGAAAACAACTTTTCAGGACACCTTAGCCAAACACGGAATCATTTTTTGTTCCTTTAGCGAGGCTGTCCGCAATCATCCCGAACTTGTGCGAAAACACATGGGAAGTGTTGTGCCTTACACCGACAATTTCTTTGCCGCTCTCAATTCAGCAGTTTTCAGTGACGGTTCTTTCTGCTACATTCCCAAAGGTGTACGCTGCCCGCTCGAGCTATCCACCTATTTCAGGATCAATGCAGCCAACACGGGTCAGTTTGAACGCACCCTTATTGTAGCCGAAGAAAGCAGCTACGTGAGTTATATGGAAGGCTGCACGGCTCCCATGCGTGATGAGAACCAGTTGCATGCAGCCATCGTTGAAATTGTAGCCATGGATCATGCCGAGGTGAAATACAGCACCGTACAGAACTGGTATCCGGGCGATAAGGAAGGCAAAGGAGGAGTGTATAACTTCGTTACCAAGCGCGGGTTGTGTAAAGGCCGGAGCTCAAAAATTGCCTGGACACAGGTAGAAACAGGCTCGTCTATCACATGGAAATATCCCAGTTGTGTGTTACTCGGTGACAATTCTGTCGGCGAGTTTTATTCAGTGGCCGTCACCAATAATTTTCAGCAGGCTGACACAGGCACCAAAATGATCCATATCGGCAAGAACACACGCAGCACCATTATTTCCAAGGGCATTTCAGCCGGCAAAAGCAACAATGCTTACCGCGGACTGGTCAAAATCCTTCCCGGTGCAACAAATGCCCGCAACTTCTCACAGTGCGATTCGCTTCTGCTGGGCGACCGCTGCGGAGCTCATACTTTCCCCTACATCGAAGCCCGCAACGAGTCGAGCATCATCGAACATGAGGCTACAACATCAAAAATCAGCGAAGACCAGTTGTTCTACTGTAACCAGCGTGGCATTGATACAGAAAAAGCCATTGGCCTGATTGTAAACGGCTATGCCCGTGAAGTACTCAACAAACTTCCGATGGAATTCGCCGTCGAAGCCCAGAAACTCCTCTCCATCACCCTCGAAGGAAGCGTTGGCTAATCCTATTAACCGGAAACCAGAAACCAGTAACCAGAAACCAGTAACCAGAAACCAGTAACCAGAAACAAGTAACCAGAAACCAGAAACAAGTAACCAGAAAAAGAACCCATGTTACTGAATATAAAAAACCTACATGTAGCCATCAACGGCAAAGAGATTATCAAAGGACTCAATCTGGGCGTGAACAAAGGCGAAGTTCATGCGATTATGGGGCCTAACGGAACCGGAAAAAGCACACTCGCTGCGGCCATCACAGGAAGGGAAGGATACGACATCACTCAGGGCGAAATCTGGTACAAAGGCAAAAACATTGTTGAAATGCCGGCCGAAGAAAGGGCCAACGAGGGTATCTTTCTTAGTTTTCAATATCCTGTGGAGATACCGGGAGTGAGCATGACCAATTTTATGCGCACTGCCATCAACGCACAGCGCGAATACCGTGGTCAGGCACCAATTCAGGCAGGCGACTTCCTCAGGATGATGGAGGAAAAGAAAAAACTTGTCGATATCCACGAGAAGCTCACCAACCGCTCGGTGAATGAAGGGTTTTCGGGAGGTGAGAAGAAGAAGAACGAAATTTTTCAGATGGCCATGCTGGAGCCAACACTTGCCATACTCGACGAAACCGACTCGGGCCTTGACATTGATGCTTTGAAAGTTGTTGCCCGCGGCGTAAACCAACTGCGCACCTCCGAAAATGCATTTGTGGTCATCACACATTATCAAAGGCTTCTCGAACTGATTGTTCCCGACTTTGTGCATGTGCTGTTCGACGGAAAGATCATCAAATCGGGAGGAAGAAACCTGGCCCTCGAACTCGAGGAAAAGGGATATGAGTGGATCAAACAGGAACACCTCGTTTAATAACTATCGTAATTCACATGAACCCAATTGAATCAAATCAGTTGCCGCTCGATGAAATGCTCATCAGCAGTTACGAAATGAGCCGGGAAACAATCGTGCGGGGTGATATTTCCAAGGTTGAATTAATGCGCGACACAGCTTTGCAGCATTTCAAAACAAACAGATTCCCCGACAGCACCCATGAAAAGTGGAAAAACACTGAAATAGAAAACCTTACCTGTGAAGACTTTGTTCAGTTGATTGAGCCGGCTCAGGCCGACCGCAACATGGACGAACTGTTCCGCTGCGAAGTGCATAACTTCGACACCGAAATAGTTTCGATGCTTAATGGTTGGTATCATGATAGTAACGAAAAGCTAAGAACGCTGCCCGATGGTGTAGTTGTGGGAAGTTTTAAAGCAGCCATGAATGCTTATCCCGCACTTTTTGAACAGTATTATGGCGAGATAGCCCAAAACACACTCAATGGTTTCACGGCCATCAACACGGCTCTGGTACAGGACGGTGTGTTTATCTATGTGCCCGATGGAGTGAACGCCCGCAAAACACTGCAGATCATCAAAATGATTGACCTTGAGGAGAATCTTTTTGTACAAAACCGCAACCTGATTATCCTTGGACGAAACAGCAGCCTGAGCCTCATGCATTGCGACGATTCCATCAACCAGCACAGCAGCCTGGTTAACACTGTAACCGAAATATTTGTTTCCGAAGGTGCAAGGTTTGAATTGTATAAACTTCAAAACCTCAACGATCAGTCGGGCCTCGTGAACACCACCTTTATCCGTCAGATGGCCGACAGTACCGTAAAGACAAATACGCTGACCTTCAACTGTGGCCTGATACGCAACACCATACACATCAATCTCGATGGCAGTGGAGCCCATGCCGATGTGCTGGGCCTGTACCTGATGGATAAGTCGCAACATGTTGACAACCAAATAAGAATCAACCACAACCAACCCAACTGCACCAGCAACGAACTGTTCAAGGGGATTCTCGACGATCAGGCATCAGCCGTGTTTAACGGCTATATCCATGTGGCTCGTGATGCCCAGAAAACCAACGCCTACCAGAACAACAACAACATCCTGTTGAAGCCAACGGCAACCATCAACACAAAACCTTTTCTTGAAATCTATGCCGATGACGTAAAGTGCAGCCACGGGGCCACCATCGGACAACTTGATCAGGATGCTATGTTTTACCTGCGTTCGCGGGGTATCAGCAAGGCTAATGCCCGTCTGTTACTTATGTATGCCTTTGCATCCGACATCATCAGCGAGATCTCCATCGAACCATTGCGCAACCGAATTGATGACATGGTTAAAAAAAGGTTACGTGGTGAACTGTCTGTTTGCGAGAAATGTGTGCTGCATTGCGGCTCACCCGAAAAGGAATACCATTTCGATATCGATTACAGTAAGCTTTGATATGAAAACACCCGCCTTTGATGCCCACAGTGTGCGGGATGATTTCCCTGCCTTACACCAGAAGGTGTATGGCAAACCCCTTGTTTATCTCGATAATGCGGCAACAACGCAAAAACCACGGATAGTCATTGACCGGCTCACAAGATACTACGAACAGGAAAACTGCAATATTCATCGCGGAGTACACTACCTCAGCCAGCAGGCAACCGATGCTTTTGAGCAAACCCGGGGCCATGTGGCACGCAACCTAAATGCACAAGCTGCACACGAGATCATTTTCACCAAAGGCACTACCGAATCTGTTAACCTTGTAAGTCATTCTATGGGTAAGCTGCTGATGAAACCCGGAAGCAGCATATTGGTTACAGCTATGGAACACCACTCAAACATGGTTCCCTGGCAGCAACTATGCCGTAATTACAACGGACGTTTGCTTGTGACCCGTCTCACCGACACGGGAGAAGTTGATCTGAACCATTTTAGCGAATTGCTTCAGCAACGCCCTGTGATGGCTGCCTTCACGCATATTTCCAACGCCCTGGGAACAGTGAATCCCGCAAAAGAGATGACGCGTATGGCCCATGAAGCTGGTATCCCGGTGCTGGTTGACGGGGCTCAGGCTGTGGCCCATATGCAGGTGGATGTGCAGGAACTGGACTGTGACTTTTATGTGTATTCAGGACATAAAGTGTATGCCCCGATGGGAGTAGGAGTGCTCTACGGCAAGCAGAGATGGCTGGAGCAAATGGAACCCTGGCAGTTTGGAGGCGAGATGGTGGATCAGGTTAGTTTTGCCGAAACAACATTTAACGAGCTTCCTTTCAAATTTGAGGCCGGAACACCCAATGTGGGTGCTGTTCTTGGTCTTGGGGCCGCCCTCGAATTTCTGAATCTACAGGATATAGCTCAGGTTCATGCCTATGAGCACCGTTTGCTTGATTATGCTGTCGGAAAACTTTCGGAAATACCCGGAATCAGGTTTGTCGGACATCCAACGCAACGCAGTGGGCTGGTATCATTTTTACTCGGCGATTCACACCCTTACGATGCCGGAACCTTGCTCGACAAGATGGGTATTGCGGTACGAACAGGCCATCATTGTGCTCAGCCGGTGATGGATATTTACGGCATTCCCGGAACCGTAAGGGCCTCATTTGCTTTGTATAATACCTTTGAGGAAGTTGATATGCTCTGCGATGCCGTGCAAAAGGCCGCAAAAATGCTTCTTTAAGCCGCGGATATTCAGGGTCTGCTCTAAAGCACTTTAGCCTATCATTATCAATTTAAAAAAATAAATTCTAAACATTTTGTGCAAGTGTTCCCATCCATTCGTTTCAAAAAGCCTGCATTACTTCAGAATTCGATTTCGAATGTGAGTAAAACAATTTCCTGAGTTAACATTCAGGCTTTAACCGCAAAGGGCGCAAAGGGATCAACCGCAAAGGGCGCAAAGAATCCATCTACACTATATCATACGAACACTAACTTAGCGGTCTTCGCGTATTACTCTGCGTTCTTAGCGGTTATATTTGAAATGCTTTCAACCTGATTTATTAAGAAAACTTCGATATCAGGAATTTATTCAGCGGACCCCTTTTTAAAAGGTAACTCAGGGCTGAAAGATATACACTTCCTGCAAGGCTTTCACTGAGCGATCGGCAAAAAAATCGGCAGGGTGACACAATATATAACAGCTTCTTGTTTTCACATTCAGCAACTTTGGTCTTAACCCATCGTCTTTGATTTTCCCAATACCAAAGATTTGCATCTTTGCAAAAAAAAACTGCCATGACGCTTGAAGAAACCGCACAGCAGATTGTTGAGGAGTTTTCGGTGTACGAGGACTGGCTCGATAAGTACAACTATCTGATTGAGACAGGCAGAGACGTTCATGTGATTGATGCCCAATACAAGACAAACAACTACCTGATCACAGGTTGCCAGTCGAGGGTATGGTTACATGCCTCATTCAGGGACGGAAAGGTGTTTTTCAGTGCCGACAGCGATGCCGTGATTACGAAAGGGATTGTAAACCTGCTCATCAGGGTGCTTTCGGGCCGCAGCCCTGAAGAGATACTGCAGGCTGATCTGGGTTTTCTCGACAAGATTGGTCTCAAAGAGCATCTGTCGCCAACACGCTCCAACGGACTGTTGTCGATGATCAAACAGATAAAATTGTATGCCCAGGTGTTCAAACTTAAAATGAACAATTGATATGAATACAACACACCAAAAAGCACTTGAACTGGATGTCATCAGTGTGCTTCAAACCATATACGATCCTGAAATACCCGTGAACATTTACGAACTGGGTTTGATTTATGAAATAGCCATCAGCGACGATGCCGATGTAAAGATATTGATGACCCTCACATCCCCCAATTGTCCGGTAGCCGAAAGTCTGCCTGTTGAAGTACAGCAAAAGATTGCCGGAATAACGGGCGTACGCTCATCCGATGTGGAGCTCACTTTTGAACCGCCCTGGGACCAAAGCATGTTGTCGGAAGAAGCAAAGCTTGAACTTGGGTTTTTGTAGTGTTTCGGGTTTCGGGTTGCGGGTTACGAGTTTCGGGTTCAGAGAGCCCGTTAACCAGCAACCAGTAACCAGTAACCAGCAACCAGCAACCAGCAACCAGAACCCAGTAACCAGAACCCAGTTACACTCCTACCTGTCTGATATGCACTTCCACAAAACCTCCGTTGACAAGATGTGGTGCGCTTAGCCATTTACTTTCGAGCAATCGGGCGTACTGTTCGATGATATGTGCTATGCGCTGCTGATGTTCCATTTCGTCTGTACCTTTATCGAGGGGTTTGTGAAACTGAATAATAGCCCCATGACCTTCGCCTGGAAGTACAAAAACAGGTATCAGAGCAGCTTCGGTGATTAGTCCCAGTTCGGCAAAACTGGCCCTGAAACCCCTTATTTTTCCGCCAAAAGGTAGTGAAACATGTGGCCGGCCGTGCTGACCGTCGCCCAGAATATGCACAATCCCGCCCGACTCAAGTTTTTCCCTTGCCTGAAAAAGTAGCCGGAAAGCCTCTGTGTTCGACTCCCTGCTTACAGAGAGAAACTGAGGCAGGCAGTCTTTTCTGATGCCTGCAACTTTGAGGCTTTCGGAACCTTTTTCACCAATGATAGAGTAATAGTTGGTATAGTCCATGCGCGTAAAAAGCCATAATGCAACAGAAGGCCACCCATAGTGACTGTTCACCAGCACAATCCCTTTGCCACTGCTGTAGTGTTCATCAAAAATTTCCTTGCCATCGAAACGGATCATTTTGTTGAGCCCATGGTTACTGAGATGCGATAGTGCCGCTGTTCGCCAACCATGGTGAAAATGGGTTTGCAGAAAAGCCGTCAGCATAGCTTCATGGTCACCTTTATACCCGATATGTACCAAGAACTCTTTGAACGGTGCTGCTCTGTGGAGCAGATATTCCTTGCGGGCATAGTTAGAGGCGGCAATTCTTCGGATCAGTGCCGAACCGGGTACATAGGGAATCCGTGCAGCTCCAACAGGCGAGTTATAAAGCTTCATCAGCTTTGTAAACAAGAAGTTGCGGATATCAATGTTCATCAGTCATTGGTTTTAGGATTAACCCCGCAATCTGCCTGATGGTGGGATGCTGCAGCAGGACATCAACAGGAATTCTGCGGCCAAACTCCTTTTCGATGCTGTTGAAAGCCACAAAAAGACGCAGGGAATCGGCACCAAGTTCAAGAAAGTTGTCGGTAACACCGACCGGACTTATCTGCAGGCTTTTTTCGAATAGCATTAACAGCTTTTTCTCAGTATCATCTATCGGAAGTTCTTTCTGTCCGGCAACATCCGCAGTATTCCATTCCGGTTCGGGTATCAGGGTGCGGTCGGTTTTGCCGCTTGCGTTTTTCGGCAGCTCTGAAATTTGCATGATTCGTGAGGGAACCATATAATCGGGCAATACTTTGGCGGCTTTTGCTTTGAGGAAACTAAAATCGGGCATGTGGCCGGTGGCAGGCACAATCCAGGCGATGAGGTGTTCTACACCTAGGTAGTTCTGTTTTACGGCACAAACAGCTTCTTTCACTTCTGGTTCGGTCAGGAGTACACTTTCAATTTCAGCAAGGTCAATACGGAAGCCCCTTATTTTCACCATGTGGTCTTTACGGCCCAGATGCACTACACATCCATCGGCCCGCATCACTCCTTTGTCCTAAGTCCTGAGGGTTTTCAAGTTGTTGTCCCATATATCCCTCACTACATCTGCATTGGTTTGGACAGGGTTGTTCCAATATCCCGGACTCACATACTTGCTGCGCAGATAGATCTCGCCGGTTTCGCCCGGTGCACAGTCATTGCCTTCTTCGTCGCGGAGAAACAGATCAACGCCTTCGACAGGATAGCCCACAGGGACTATGTTTCCAACAAGCGGAGTATCATGATTGATGATGAATGCCCTTGAAAGATAGGCTTCGGTACTTGCCAGTATATTAATCATCCGGTTGTGCGGAGCAAACACTTTCCGGGCTTTTTCCACATCACCACGATAAAGGGTTTCACCGCCGAAAAGTAAGAGTTTCAGATCGGGGAATGTTGTTCCTTTCTCAATGACATCCAGCCAATGTCGCAGAAATGAAGGCAGTACCAATGCGGCATTAATTTTTTGTGCTGTGAACCAGTCTGTAAAAGCGGTTATTCCATCTTTTTTCACGTTGAAAAGCATCAGATGGCCTCCATTGAGCAGTGCAGCGAGCAAGGGCAGGGCATGGGCCGAAAAGCCGGTAGAAAGATAGTGGGCAAAGCGAAAATCCGGTTTGATGTCACAGAACGAAGTCAGGCGACCGATGAAATGAACCATGTTTTCATGGGTCTGAATAACGCCTTTAGGTTTGCCGGTCGAACCTGAAGTAAACAGCAAAATGGCACGGTCCCCTGGACAAACTGCAACTTCTGGAGCATCAACATCATGTTTATCAATGAATTGATCTGAACAAACAACCTCAAACCCATTCAGGAAGTGTTGATGTTTCGCGGTCAGGCCGGTTTCGGTCAGGATAAGTCTTGTACCCGCTTCTTGCATGATGGCCCGGTTTCGATCGGGCGGAAAGGTGGTGTCAAGCGGCACATAGGTTTTGCCTGCTTTGAGGATGCCCAGAATACTGACAACTTGCCAGACGGTATTCTCATGAAATATGGCAATGTTCTCCGCACCGTAAATGTCTGTTAGGTTTTTTGCAAGGGCATTTGATATACGGTTCAAGGTTTTGTAGTCAAAACTCAGACTTTCGTCAGTAACCGCAATCCTTTCGGGGCCGGCCGACACCACAGATTCGAATCTTCCATGTATTGTAGGTAGTGGTTCGTTGTATGACAACGGGAGTTGATTAGCAGCTGGGAAGCCCATGACAGTCAGGATTTTGTTTCGGCGTAAGCCTTATTGCCCAACACAGTAAACAACCCCGGTTCTGCCTCCATGATCAGATAAGGGTGTTTGCCGGGATGCAGTTCATACTTCATCCGCA
>Ga0209835_1000090_pt1 | contig 63849 bp, 45 predicted proteins | sample LakKivwa52mmetaG_FD_184138 | JGI IMG/M metagenome (GOLD analysis project Ga0209835, IMG submission 184138) | Anoxic lake water microbial communities from Lake Kivu, Rwanda to study Microbial Dark Matter (Phase II) - Lake Kivu water 52m metaG... | ecosystem: Environmental > Aquatic > Freshwater >...
CCTGTACCCTGCACCCTGCACCCTGTACCCTGCACCCTGTACCCTGTACCCTGTACCCTGTACCCTTCTACGTCCTTTATGTCCCCTACGCCTTTACGCCCTTTTCCCCTGCACCCTGCACCCTGCACCCTGCACCCTGCATCTGTGACCTTAATACAGAAAGTATCTCCTGGCCTTTTCCCGGAATGCCGGAATATCGCTGTACCAGATATCACTGATATCGCTTACCCTGAAGTTTTTCGTGAACTGAATACGTACCTGGTCGGTTCCGCACACCTTGTCGAACATTGAGTGGCGTGCCGGTTCGCACATTTCGAAGACATTTCTGTCGGGCCATAGCCTGTGAGTCTCCTGCAGCAGGTAAAACTGCAGCAGTCCGAGAGGCGCCTTCAGTGCGTCGGTAAAGTGAATCTGCACCCCGTGCACCATCTTGCCCGACGAAACCGAGTAGTAGGGTTTATAATGCACCGGCCTGAATCTAACGCCGGGCAGTTCAAGCGCGTTCATTGCCGCAGTGAGAGCTTCAGCGTCGATCCATTCGGCTGCATATAGCTGGAACGGGAGTGTATATCCCACACCGATGCTTACTACATAAAGCTCTCCCAGTATTCCGGTGGCAGGATAGAACAGAGGCGTATATATATAAGGTATATGGGGTGATGTCGGAACCCAGGGCAATCCGGTATCTTCAAAGAGCATATCGCGCTTCCATCCCTTCATGGAAATAACCCTGAGATTGCACTTAACACCGTTGGCAAGCATCCCCTCGCCGTTGAGTAATGAGGCAAGTTCCCCCACCGTCATGCCGTGCATATAGGGAATGGCATACTGACTGACAAACGAGAAGAACCCATCGCGTGTTACCACCCCCTCCATATTTAATCCGCCGACAGGATTGGGCCGGTCAAGAACCACGAACTCAATGTTGTTTTCGGCAGCGGCCTCCATTGCGAGACCCAGGGTACTGATGTATGTATATGATCTGGACCCGATATCCTGAATGTCATAAACCAGGACATCTACACCCTGAAGCATCTGAGGGGTGGGTTTACGGGTGCTGCCGTAGAGGCTGTAAACCGGAAGACCGGTTGCAGGGTCGGTATATGTGGCAACATATTCTCCGGCTGCATAGTCGCCGCGTACTCCGTGTTCGGGGCCATAAAGCGCAACCAGGTTTATTCCCGGTGCATCATGCAGAAGGTCAATTGCAGATACCATGTTAGTGGTGATACCTGTGGGATTGGTTATTAATCCCACCCTTTTTCCCTGCAGTATGCTGAATCCGCCTGTTGCCATTACTTCCAGTCCGGTTTCGACTGGTGCTGTTGTTTCACCCTTGCTGCATGCGGTATTACCCACAAGCATTGCAGCGATCAAAACATTTGCTATTCTCCGGCTTGCCATTTTGTTAATTATTTATTGATAAAATGAAATACAAACCTATGAAAAAAATGGCGGGGAGAGAGAGGTTTTGATAAATTTGTAACATATAATACAACTTCCCCACATTCCGGTCATATTCAGTGGCTGGCATGTTTTATAACAGTGATATGAAGAGTCGCAGCCGTATCAGATTGGATTATGAACCTTACATACTGAGGCTGAGGCATCCGTTTCGCGTTGCCTGGGGATCAAGGGAGACGACTCCGGTCGTTCTGACACAGCTTGAAATGGATGGGCATATTGGATATGGGGAGGCATCAATGCCTCCCTATCTTGGTGAATCGGTTGAGTCGGTTGCACGGTTCCTTGGGAGAGTCGATCTTAATGATGTATCAGATATACAAGACATTGAGAACGTGGTATCTTACCTTGACGATCTCGCTCCGGGGAATTATGCGGCCAAGGCTGCGGTGGATATTGCGCTCCATGATCTGCTTGGGAAAGTATGGGGTGAGCCCTGGTTCCTCCGGTACGGATATGACCCGGGAAATGCACCATGTACCAGTATTACCATAGGCATTGACGATACTGAAGTGGTAAAGCTTAAGGTTAGGGAGGCGGAGTCTTATGCGATTCTGAAGATTAAACTGGGCGGAACCAATGATCGCGAGATAATCAGGGCGGTGCGTGCAGAAACTGACAAGCCGCTCTATGCCGATGCCAATTCAGCATGGACAGACAAACAGCGTGCGCTCGATATGATATTCTGGCTCAGGGATATGGGGGTTATTCTGATGGAACAGCCGATGCCCTGTGAGATGAGCGGTGAGTTATCATGGCTGAAGGATCATAGTCCGCTGCCTCTGTTTGGCGATGAGGGACTGAAAACTATTGATGACCTGAAACGGTTCGGGGGGCTGTATCACGGGGTTAATATAAAGCTGATGAAATGCGGGGGGATGTTCAATGCAAACAGAATGATACAACTGGCCCGCGAAATGGGGATTAAGGTTATGATTGGGTGCATGACTGAAACCTCATGCGCCGTATCGGCAGCAGCGCAGCTTTCACCTGCCGCCGATTATGCTGATCTTGATGGTAACCTGTTGATATCCAATGATTGTTTCGATGGAATGAAGGTAGTTGACGGACGAATTGTACTTCATAACCTTCCGGGAATCGGGGTTGAAAAAAAATAAAAAAAACTTGATTTTTTTATGGTTGTCATACATCATACATAAAAAAATTTGTATCTTGTACAAAGAATTTTAGAACTAAACCTTTAACTGCTTAACCTTAAAATTCAATGAAATGAGAAAGATTCTATTGTTGTGTTTTGCAGTATTTGGTGTAATGCTGTCGCAATCGCTGATGGCACAACCAAAAACTGTAACAGGCGTGGTAGTTGATGCCAACACAGGCGAGGCCCTTCCCGGCGTAAACGTGATCGTAAAAGGCACGGTACGCGGGGTAAGCACCGATGTGAATGGCCGCTATTCCGTCTCGGTCTCCCCCGGGGAGGTTCTTATCTTTACATTCATCGGCTACATCGACCAGGAGATTACCATTGGCACAGCCAATACGGTGAATGTGCAATTGAAACCCGATGTACAGGCTCTCGGAGAGGTCCTGGTAACGGCAGAATTTGGCATGAAGCGTGTTGCCCGGGCCATTGGTTCGTCGGTGCAGAATGTAAAGGCTTCCGATATTGTCGAGTCAGGCAGGGATAACTTCATCACTGCGCTGCAGGGTCGTGTAGCGGGAATGACGGTTACATCCACCAGTGGTAATCCCGGAGCCTCAACAACTGTTGTTCTGAGGAGTATCACCTCAATTTCTGGCAACAATCAGCCCCTGTATGTTATTGATGGTGTGCCGATGAATAACTCAACTTTCGACCCATTGGCACTTGCCGACGGAGGGGCCAACTATTCTGTGAGAAATCTTGACTTTTCGTCACGTGGAAATGATTTCAACCCCGATGACATTGAGTCGATGACAGTACTGAAGGGTGCTGCCGCAGCTGCTCTTTATGGCTCCAGCGCTTCTAACGGAGCTATCATCATTACCACAAAGAAAGGTATAGCAGGCAGGGGCAGGGTCTCTTACAACAACTCGTTCAGGTGGGATAATGCCTACGGGTTTCCGGAAATCCAGGATAAGTACGCCAACGGAGCCTATGGAACTACAAACTACTATTATTCATCCCGTTATGGAGGTCTATATCCCGAGGGCACTCCTCTGTATGACAACATATCTGCTTTCATGCAGAAGGGTATGTCTTCAAGCCATAGTATTTCCGTTGAAGGTGGCTCGGATGCTGTAAGCTTGAGGGCATCAGCAGCAACTCTAGATACCAGAGGGGTGATTAAGAATACTGAGCTTTCAAGGCTTAACCTTTCACTGTTAGGAAAAGCTGAAATAAAAAGGTGGTTGAATATTGAGGCCACAATGATGTATGCCTCGGTGCGGAACCTGAAACCACCCATCGGCACAGACGGGCCACTCAATCTTGCAATGAGATGGCCAATGGTTGACGATATGTCGAACTACCTCGATGCGGATGGTTCACGAATGAGACGGCCAGACTATTACACCGATACTGATCTTCTAAATCCTCTGTTCGGGTTATACAAAAACAAGCTTTATGATGAGTCTGACAGGTTTATCAACAACGCAGCCCTTACTCTTACCCCGATCGAAAATGCTTTCCTTCGTATTCAGATGGGATGGGATGTCGGCATGCAGACTTTTATTACATCGAGGCATCCGTATTATTCAAATAACAATGCAGGTACCGGAGTTTACAATATTGCAAAGGCTAACTTCTCCGATCCTACATTGAATATAATTACCGGATACACCAACGAATTCCTTGATGATAAAATTTCGTTTTCTGCCCAATTCGGATATCACCAGGTTGAGAATATTGTGAGCAATGTCGCAACAACAGGATCAAAGTTCGCCGTTGCTGATTTCCAGTCAATCAACAATGTTGATCCTCTCAGTGTCAGTTCGCGGCAGAGAAATACCAGACGAAGGGTTCAGGCCTTATCGGCCCAGGTCGAACTAGGTTACAACCAGATGGCATATATCACTTTCAGGGCAAGGAATGACTGGTCGTCGACGCTGCCGGTGCAGAACAGAACCTATTTCTATCCCGCAATTGAGGCCTCTTTCATTGCATCTGAACTCGATATACTGAAAGGTGTGACTCAAATCAATTACCTGAAAATCAGGGGTTCCCTTGCCAGGGTCGGAAAGGATGCCAATCCTCTTGCAATCTACCCCCAGCTTGAGGCAACCGGTCTTACAGGCGGTGGGTATAAATTCGGATTCACCGGACCAAACCCGACTCTTGTGCCTGAAATGACCACTTCACGCGAAATAGGGATTGAAGGCCGGTTCATCGATGACAGGATAAATGCCGACTTTACCTGGTTCAAGACAAACTGTGCCGATCAGTATGTAACTAGCTTCAGGCTCAGTTATGCAACAGGATTCGTTCTTAACAACATGAACGTTGGTACTTTCGAAACCTGGGGTTGGGAAAGCCACATCGACGGTGATGTTCTGCGTACCGGAACAGGTTTGCGCTGGAATATCGGATTGAACTTGTCAAGCACCGATTCAGAGGTGGTTTACCTGCCTGCAAATGTTACTGAGTATTATAATCCATATACATGGAACTCCGGTAACCTGCGAAACGGTATTAAGGTAGGCTACCCGGTAACCACAATGACAGGAAGGGCGTATCTCCGTAACGATGCCGGAGAAATTCTGATAAGTCCTACAACCGGACTTCCTCTGACCAGTTCGACATGGAGCGTTGTAGGAAACCGCGAACCAAAGCTTCGCTATGGCGTAACCTCCAATCTGAGTTTTAAGGGATTCAGACTATCTGCTTTGTTTGCCGGCCGCTTAAAGGCAACTGTTGTAAACGGTACAAAACGTGCCATGATGTCTTCCGGCCTCAGTTGGGAATCAGTAAACCTGCGTGAATCCGGACCGGTGGTATTTAACGGCGTTCTTCAGGATGGCAACGAAAATACTGAAACCCCAACTCCGAACAACATCGCAGTAAACTACGGGACATTCGGTGCTTCAATATTTGCCGGTGGTGATGAGGACTGGCTCGAGAAGGATATCAATTATTTAAGGATGCAGGAATTAAGGCTATCCTATACCATTCCGGCTGGAATACTTGAGAAGACACCATTAAGTTATGCTCTTCTGTTTGTCTCTGGTAATGACCTTGCTACATGGACTAACTATTCTGGCATTGATGCCGTGGGTAACACAGTCTCGGCAGCTGCAGGAGGAACCGGAGGCGAAGGTATTGATGTGTGGTCACTGCCTATGCCACGGGGTTTCACTGTTGGTATCAACGTTACTTTCAAATAATGAAAAAATATAACACCATGATAAGAAAGATATCAATTTCGGTAGTTTTGCTGACATCGCTGCTTTTCGCGACCACAAGTTGTGATGACTATCTCGATGTCAACAAAAACATTGATGCTCCCGACTCTGTTGAAGGTTACCTGTATCTTGCCGGAATAATCCAGCAGTATCAGGGAATGTACTGGGACGTGCGGGCTACAGGACCTATTACCCAGATGATGGGAACAAGCTCCTATGGAAACTTTGCCAATCACTACTATTTCACGGGAAGTGATGCCGGTGGTGAGATTTTCCGTGTTGTTTACTGGCTTCAGGGTATGAATCTGGAAAACATGATAAACCAGTCGGTTGCCAACAGTGAATGGACACTTGCTGGTATCGGAATGGCTATCAAGGCATACTCGTGGGACCAGCTTACTAAAATGCATGCTGAATTACCCCTGAAGGATGCATATGTGCCGGGACTTCTCTCTCACCGCTATGATTATCAGGATGTAATATATACACAGGTGCGGGAATGGGCGTACAAGGCAATTGAGTATCTCGAGATGGAGGATCTCAACAACTATGGAACCAAGATCAGCGCCAATGATTATATCTATTACGGTGACAAGGCCAAGTGGATCAAATTTGCCTACGGTGTAATTGTCAGAAATCTGGCATCTCTGACCAATAAGGCCGACTTCAACACAGCCTACGCAACTGAACTCATTACGGCTGCCGGGAAATCATTCCAGACATTTGCCGATGATGCCACAGTGAAGATTGCCGGTGGTTCAGAGACAGCACCTTTCTCAGCTTATAACAACTTCTGGGGAACCTTCAGGGTGAATATGAACTATGTTTACTGGCAGCATGAATATGCTGTCCAGGTATTCACCGGAACTGTACCAAAGTATGATGAGGCCACCGGCAACAAGCTGCCTGCCGCGGTGCCTACAGCATACTATCCCTACGAACTGGCCGACAGGCAGATCATTACTGATACTGTAAAAACAGTTGCCGGCCATTTCGATCCCCGGGTCGCTGTGAAGTTGTCAACTACTCATGATCCCAACTACCAGTACATCGACATTGCCGATAGCGTCAAGCGTCGCAGGTACTATGGTGGTTCATTCACAGGAGCGACAGGGCCAATCGGAACGGCTCCCTCATTCTACGGCAGGAATGTCAGCTCGGCATACTCGGGAACTACCCATGATGGCAGAGGTAAGTGGCTCTATCGCGATAATGCACCATATATCCTTATGACCTGTGCAGAAATTAAGTTCTGTCTTGCCGAGGCATACTGGAAACTGGGACAGATAAACGACGCCTACGAAGCGTTCAAGGAAGGTGTAAAGGCCGATCTTAGCTTTACCGGAAACTATATTTCGCCGGGAACCAAGGGTTCCCCAACTGGTGGTGATAAGATCATCATGACCGTCTATAATACACTGGCCAGTCAGTATTCTGCAGGTCCGTATGTTGATGGTTTACCGCTTGCTGACCTCACACTCTCTCATATTATGATGCAGAAATGGGTTGCTCTCTATCCGTGGGGCGCTCTTGAGGCCTGGGTCGATATGAGGAAATATCACTACGATATTGTATATACAGGCGACTATCCGGCAAATGGTAACGGGTTTACAATTACCACCATCGATCAGAAATGGGACAGTAACCCCTCAAAAGTCTATAAGGGCTTCTATCTGTTACCTGCCCAGGTTCAGAACAGGAAAGGTCAGTACAATGCATTTAACAACGGATCTCCGGTATACCGCATCCGTCCGCGATACAACTCCGAGTACATGTGGAATAAGCCCTCTCTCGAGACTCTTCTTCCCATTTCGGGTACTGCTGATAACTACCATTGTTCAATACCATGGTTTGCTTACCCGGGTAATATTCCAGGGTTGAATTAATGTATATCTGAAAAATCAATGGATATGAAAAATATGAAATATATCGGTTTGGTAGTGTTGATTGCCACTCTCTTCTCGTGTGAGAAAAACGTGGTGGAATACATGACTACACCTCTGACAGACAAAGCAGAATTTCAGCTTCACTACTTCGTACCAGTAAATGCTGTTGCTGCCAACAATATTACAAAGGTTGAGGTAAATGGCCTTCTCTATGCCAGTCCAAAGTCCCCGCTGACAACTTACAATGCCATTCCGAGCGGCGGCGTAGGGTTGTTCTATGCGACCGATCCCGGATCGGTAAACCTGAAACTTTATCAGGGAACCAATGGAGAGACTCTCATCTATGACAAAAACGTAACTCTAACTACTGGTAAGCAGAATGTTTTTGTTCATGACTTCAACCTCGACCCTGTGGTATTCGATAACGGACATCCGTACTCCAAAAATGTTACCATGAATACCGATTCTACCGCATGGATTAAGTTTTACCATTTCCTCTATGAGACAACAGGTTTGCCAAATGATCTGAAGATTCAGTATCAGTTTGTCGATCCTGCAGGTGCTGAAATAAATATCGGTCAGCCAGTCTCATTCGGGGAAACAACAGGATGGCAACCTGTGCTGGTAAGGAAGTCCACCTTTAATTCAACAGGGTCGCGGATTATAACCTTTAAGATGAAGGTTATTGATGCCGGTGGTAACGTGGTTGGTGACCTGCAGGTAAGAAATGCCTCAGGTGTATTTGTTAATTATAGCGCCACTGCAACTCTGTTCATTGGTCGAAGGTACCATCATATTATGTCGGGATTCAGGGCAGCTACACCAATATCTTCGGTGAGAGCCTTTACTGCGCTCTGATAATGTGATTAATTATTGCAGAAGGCTGTCCTGTTAATCAGCGACAGCCTTTTGCATTATTGGTTTAAAGAAATTTCAGGTATTATGAAGAACAGGGTAATATTTGCTGCCATTTATACTCTCGCATACCTGATCGCAGGCTGTGCATCAGGTGATGGAAACCTTAATTTTGCTTTTCTTACCGATATTCATGTTACTCCGGGTTCGGTCTATGCTGAAAAGATGAGCGGGGTGGTTGATGAGCTTAATGCTTCAGGCACAGAGCTTATTATCATTACCGGCGACCTCACCAACTCAGGATCAGATGCCGAACTTAACCTCGTAAAATCAATCCTTGATAGTCTGAGATCGCCCTACCTGGTAATTCCGGGCAACCATGAAACCAACTGGTCGGAGAGCGGTGGAACGCTGATAACTGAACTGTGGGGTAATGACAGATTCGTTTATGAATCAGGTGATTACCTGCTTGTCGGCTTCAGTACAGGCCCGTTCATGAAGATGAGCGATGGCCATGTTAAAAAGGAGGACATCCTGTGGTTACGTGAAGTGCTGAGTGAGCGTAAGTCCAGATCAAAGAGACTGCTCGCATTCTCGCATTATCCTCTGACTGAAGGGCTTGATAACTGGTATGAGGTAACTGCAGTTCTTAAGGAGTATGACTGCCTTGCAGTCTTTTGTGGCCATGGACACAGGCTCACTCTATACAATTTCGATGGTATTCCCGGAATAATGGGACGCGCCCTGATACAGGGGAATCCGCCGGTAGCAGGGTATAACATGGTCAATGTCAGCAGGGACTCCCTGGTTGTTTCAGAAAAGCTTCATGGTAAAGACGGTGGGAGTGTGGCAATAGGTTTAAGCCTGACCGATCGATCGGCCTCAGATAGCCTTCCGGTTTCTCCGCTGCCCGATTTTAGTCTCAACAATGAATGGCCACAGGTAAGTGTTACCTATGAATGGACAAACGAATCATCGATTCTGTCAGGAGTTAGTCTTGCAGGCGATTCCATGTTTATATTTGCCGGTTCGGACGGGTTAGTAAGGGCGGTAAATCACCTCACTGACACTGTGGTATGGGAGCGGAGGTTTCCTGGTCCGGTATTCTCAACCCCGGTAATCACGGGAAACATGATTGTATTTGGTGCTGTCGACGGGAAAGTGTATGGACTTGACACCGGAACCGGATCAATTGCATGGAGTGTTGATGCAGGCGCCCCGGTAATTTCATCACCTGAGTCACGAGATGGAAAGATATATATCGGAGGCGGTAAAAAATCCTTTCTCTGTATCGATTCCGAAACGGGCGGTTTATTATGGTCATTTGACGCGATTAACGGGCTTATCCAGGGGAAACCTGCCCTGCATGGTGACAATGTGGTTTTTGGAGCATGGGATACTCACCTTTACAATCTCAATGCACATACCGGCGAACTGAGGTGGAAATGGAACAACGGACGGGCCAATACACTCTTCTCACCAGGAAATATTGTCCCTGCAATCAGTTCTGGCAAAGTCTTTATTGTTGCCCCTGACAGGTTTATGACGGCAATTGACCTCAATACCGGCAGGGAGGTCTGGCGTACCTCAAAGCATCAGGTCAGGGAATCAATGGGTTTATCACCCGATGGTTCCGAAATCTATGCCAAGCTAATGAATGATTCGGTTGTAAGCATACAAGCAACAGGTGAAGTCTTTACAACACTGTGGAGTGCAGATGCTGGTATTGGTTACGATCACAATCCATGTCCGCTGCTGGTTACCAATAGCCATGTTATTGCAGCAACAAAGAACGGGCTGGTAACCGCGATCAACAGGCAAACCAGAAAAGTGGACTGGATGCATAAGGTTGGAAACTCATCTGTAAATAACCTTGTTACTGATGCTAACAACAATATCTGGCTGTCCCTTCCCGAAGGCAAAATAATCAGATTATCATACTCTATCAACCCGTAACCCGAACCGAACCCGGCGATAGCAGGGCGAGCACACGACCGAAGGGAGTAAACCCGTAACCATTTTTCCCTATATTTGTGGAATCCGAATCTTAAATAAAACCATATATGAGCAAAGTTCTACTTATCGGAGCCGGAGGTGTCGGTACCGTAGTTGCCCACAAAATGGCAGCTCTTCCGGAAGTTTTCTCCGAGATTCTTATAGCCAGCCGCACGAAGGCAAAGTGTGACGCCATTGCCGAACGTATTGGAAGCAAAAGAGTAAAAACAGCCAGGGTCGATGCCGATAACGTACCCGAACTGGTTAAACTTATCAGATCATTCGGTCCGGATATTGTTGTCAATGTTGCACTCCCGTACCAGGACCTGCACATAATGGATGCCTGCCTCGAAACAGGCGTTGCATATCTCGATACGGCAAACTATGAGCCGCCAGAAGAGGCAAAGTTTGAATACAGCTGGCAATGGGCATATCAGGAGAGATACCGTAAGGCAGGCCTTACAGCCATACTCGGTTGCGGATTCGATCCGGGTGTTACAAGCGTCTTCACCGCCTACGCAGCAAAGCACCATTTCGATGAGATACATTACCTTGATATAGTCGACTGTAACGCCGGCGATCACGGCAAACCCTTCGCCACAAATTTCAACCCGGAAATCAATATCCGGGAAGTTACCCAGAAGGGTAAATACTGGGAAAACGGCAAATGGGTCTATACCGAGCCTCACGAAATACACAAGCCCCTGAACTATCCGGGAATAGGACCAAAGGAGTCATATGTCATTTACCATGAAGAACTTGAGTCGCTGGTGAAGAACTTCCCGACTCTGAAGAGAGCCCGATTCTGGATGACCTTCGGTCAGGAGTACCTGACCCACCTGAGGGTTATCCAGAACATTGGAATGGCAGGCATCGAACCGGTAATGTTTGAGGGCCGCGAGATTGTGCCAATACAGTTCCTGAAGGCGGTGCTGCCAAACCCCGGAGACCTGGGTGAAAATTACAAGGGGTGGACGTCGATAGGGTGCCGGATAAAAGGGATTAAGAATGGCCGCGAAAAAACCTACTACGTTTACAATAACTGCAGTCACGAGGTTGCTTACAGGGAGACAGGCACCCAGGCCGTCAGTTATACCACCGGTGTTCCTGCAGCAATAGGAACGATGATGTACCTGAAGGGATTGTGGAAGCAACCGGGTGTATTTAATGTCGAGGAATTCGACCCTGATCCCTTTATGGAACAGCTTAACCTGCAGGGACTTCCCTGGGTGGAACTGCATGATGTTGATCTGGAACTCTGAGGATATCTGAATGCCCGTCAACTACAACGCCATACCATCACCCTGCTATGTGATAGACGAGGAGAGGCTCAGACGCAACCTGAAGCAGATCAGTCACATTGCCCGTGAGTCGGGTGTTGAGTTTATTGTGGCTTTCAAGGGATTTGCAATGTGGAGTGTATTTCCCATTCTCAGGGAGTACATCTCGGGTGCTTCTGCCAGCAGTCTGAACGAAGCCAGGCTCTGTTATGAAGAGATGAGATCGCCGGCGCATACATATCTTCCTGTTTACGATGAGAAGGAGTTCGGTGAAATAATGAGTTACTCATCTCATATTACCTTCAACTCACTTAATCAGTACAAAAAATTCTATCCGCTAATTAAGGCGTCAGGCAGGAATCTCTCAGTCGGACTCCGTATCAACCCCGAGTTCTCCGAAATATCACACGGCCTCTATAATCCCTGCAGTCCGGGCTCAAGGCTCGGAGTCACAGATGATCATCTGGAGAATGAACTTCCCGAAGGAGTTGAGGGACTCCATTTTCATGTTCTGTTTGAAGCTGATTCCTTTACCCTTGAGCGTACACTCAATGCTGTGGAAGAGAAGTTCGGCAAGTACCTGACAAAGATAAAATGGCTTAATCTTGGCGGCGGCCATCTCGTTACCAGGAAGGGTTACGACACCTGCCACATGATAAAGCTTCTTAATACCTTCCGGAAGAAACATGGCATGCATATGATTCTGGAACCTGGCACCGCCTTCGCCTGGGAGACGGGCGAACTGGTAGCTACCGTCGAGGACATAGTGGAAAACGGAGAGGTTAAGACCGCCATGCTGAATGTATCGTTCACCGCCCATATGCCCGATTGTCTTGAGATGCCCTACAAGCCTGCGGTGCTCGGAGCAACCGACCCTGTTCCCGGCAAGCCAACCTACAGGCTTGGAGGAAACTCCTGTCTTTCAGGTGATTTCATCGGAGAATGGTCGTTTGACAGGGAACTTGAGCCCGGCGACAGGATAGTGTTCCTCGATATGATTCACTACACGATGGTTAAAACCACAACCTTCAACGGCGTAGTTCATCCTTCCATAGGCATTTGGGATAATGACGGCACATTCCGGCTGGTAAGGAAGTTTGGCTACGAAGATTATCGCAACAGGCTCTCTTAATCATCCCGGTACATGAATTCATACTACTGTTAATCCTGTAACAGCAGAACCTGCTTGTTTGCCTTCTGTTTTCAGCCGTTAGTCAAAAAAAAATCTCCAATAAAAACCTTTTGCTTAACTTTTACCCCATGATATTGTTTACCTATTGAGTTAAACCTATTATTCTGACCATGAAAACAAATGTAATCTGCCCATCAATGAAAACAGCTATAAGCAGAAACAGACCGTTGCTGATATCTATACCGGCAATTGCACTTCTGATTTTCTTTCACGCTCACGACCTTAAATCACAGGTACCACAGGGTTTCACCTACCAGGCGCTGGCTATGACTTCGGCAGGAGAGCCTATAAGAAACCAGTCACTTCCGGTGAGGATAACAATTCAGTCCGACTCAATTGGAGGCACTGTTTTCTGGTATGAGCTTCATTCATCGGTAACAACCAACAATTCAGGGCTTTTTACCATTATCCTTGGCAAGGGAGCCAAGCAGGGTGGAACAGCAAATACATTTGCCGACATTGACTGGAGTGTTACCCCTAAATTCATAAAAACAGAGATCAACAACGGCACATGGCAGAATATGGGGTCGTCGAGGCTCTGGAGTGTACCCTATGCACTTACTGCCAACAATGTTACCGGAACCCTCAGCAAGCTCGATGTTGCAGGCAAATCATCGCTCATGAACCAGGCGATCTTTGCTGTCAGGAATCAGGCTGGCGATACCGTTTTCGCGGTCTACAATGAAGGCGTCAGGATTAATGTTGGCAACGGCGATGCCAAAGGCACCAAGGGTGGCTTTGCCATTGGCAGTTTCGATGAGAATAAGGCTACGGTATCAGATCTTATGAGGGTGACCCGCGACAGCACAAGGGTTTATGTCAGCAGCGGCGGTACCAAGGCTTCAAAGGGAGGCTTCGCTATTGGCAGTTTCGATGAGGCAAAGGGAGATCCTAATCCTCTTGTCCTTCTTACCAAGGAAAATTATCTGATAGGTCATCTGTCGGGCCAATCTCTCACGACCGGAAGATTCAATTCATTTTTTGGTTACGAAAGCGGGAGTAAGAATACTTCAGGATCGAATAACGCGTTTATGGGGTATTTCGCGGGCCGCAACAATACCACGGGAAATAACAATGTCTTTATCGGTAACGGCAGTGGCCACAATAATCAGGGAGGGCTAAGCAACCTCTTCCTGGGAACAAACAGCGGCTTTACAAACACCTCCGGAGGATGGAACACTTTCCTCGGATTCGAGGCAGGTTATACAAACAATGCCAATTACAATACCTTTATAGGTCACAGGGCAGGTCGTTCCAACACAATCGGTACATTCAACGCTTTTATTGGTTACGACGCAGGATTCTCGAATCTTTCAGCAAATAACAACGTCTTTATCGGGAACCAGACCGGTTATACCAACACCACAGGAATCAACAACGTATTCCTTGGCAACCAGGCAGGCCGCTCCAGCAATGCAAGCAACAATATCTTTATCGGGAACTCTGCCGGTTTTACCAATGCAGGAGGATCATCCAATATTTTCATTGGAAATTCAAGTGGCTACAGTAATACTTCGGGGTATCTCAATGTTTTTATTGGAGAAAACAGCGGTTATAAGAATACCACCGGTTTCTTCAATACCTTTATTGGCTACCTGGCAGGTGAGAACAACACAGAAGGTACCCGCAACTCCTTTGTCGGCTACCGGTCAGGGAGGATGAACACCACAGGTGAATGGAATGCATTCTTCGGATTCCAGGCTGGCTATACCAACACCATCGGAAGCTATAACTCATTTTTCGGTCAGAATGCAGGCTGGTACAACACAGAGGGCTCGTACAATCTCTTTGTCGGGTATCAGGCCGGGTTTCAGAACACTACTGCGAGTAATAACGTTTTTATCGGCAATGCAGCCGGGTTCGCGGCAACCACCGGGGGAAACAACATCTCCATTGGTAACCAGGCGGGATATACCAACCAGACAGGTCAGTTCAATACGATTATGGGGTATCAGGCAGGTTTTTTAAATACATCATCATATAACACCCTGATAGGGTATCAGACCGGCTATTCCAATACCAGCGGACAGTACAACGTATATCTTGGATACCTGGCGGGGTATTCTAACACTACAGGAAGCAAAAACGTGTATTGGTAATGGCGCAGGTTCGGCAATCCTGGATGGGGTCTATAATGTAATGATAGGAACTGATGCAGGGACCAGGAATGCCAGTGGTAATTATAATACCATTCTTGGTTACAGAGCAGGTGAAAAAACCACATCCAATTATGGTACAATGGTAGGTTACCTGGCTGGTAATCAAACCACAACAGGATTCAGCCAGACAATGTTCGGGTATATGGCAGGAGCAAATAACACAGGCAATTATAACACTTTTATAGGGGTTGAAGCCGGAGCCTTTAGCGGTTCCGGAGGGGATAATACTTATATTGGATTGGCTGCCGGTGATTATGCTCAGGGTAGTGGTAACGTGTTCCTGGGGCAATTTGCCGGCTATAATGAATCAGGAAGTAATAAATTGATAATCTCAACAGGCTACACCGGTGCTGATAACCTTAACAATGCACTGATCTATGGTGACTTTTCCGCAAAGCAACTCAAGTTTAATGGTAATTTGGGTGTAAATGCAAATCCGGGCACAATCAGTCTCTACGCACTTGATACAAAAGTCTCAAATGATGACCCTGCAATACTGGGCCAGCACAACATCAGTGCCAATTATGGTGTTGGGGTTCATGGTATTGGCGGTTGGTTTGGGGTTATTGGTGAGGCACTAAATACAGGTGGTATCGGGTTCCGTGCAGGTGTGTACGGGAACGCCTCCGGTGGAGCTACCAATTATGGTGTCTATGGATCTGCACCAATAGGAGCATCAAGCTATGCCGGATATTTTAATGGGAATGTATATGCTACAGGAACCGTTGCGTGGTCATCGGATAAATCTCTTAAAAAGAACATATCACCTTTATCGGGTTCGTTGCAGAAGGTGCTTGGTCTTCAGGGAGTCACCTATGAATGGAAATCAGAAACAGAATTGTCTTCTGTTATGTCTTCCAAAAGTAATGGGGGTAAAGAGACTGATAATAAGACACTTAATTTTCCAACAGGATTACAAATCGGAGTTATTGCTCAGGATGTGGAGAAAGTATTGCCGGAGCTTGTACATACGGATGGCGAGGGCTTAAAATCTGTCGATTATACCAAGATAATACCTCTTCTTATTGAGGCTATTAAAGATCAGCAGAAACAGATTGATGAGCTTAAATCTCAGGTCAACTCGCTTGCAGGTCAGGTGAAGAAGTGAAGGCGAGTGGCCATGCACCATACTTTGTAACATAATGCCCTGGCTGGTTGGGGCCATCGCCTCCATGCCGGATACCATTGCCGCCTCTCATCTCAGTTATCTGTAAAGCCAACGGATTGTAGCCGGCATTTGTCAGTAAAGGAGATTATGGAAATGCAGCTTCACCACTGCACAGGATTCATCTATCCGGTATTTTTATACATCCGTCAAAATGATATGGTATCTGACAAGGTATAAGGTAAGATATTCCTATATTGCATATTGAATTCAAAGAAATGCTGTCATGAAAACAAAACTTATTCTTGCCTTTTTCGGGCTGCTTTACACCTCCGCCCTGATCGCCCAGGTCCCACAGGGCGTTAATTACCAGGCTCTTGCGCTTAATTCGTCAGATGAGCCTATCAGGAATGCCACCATAAGTGTCAGGTTTCAGATTCTCTCCTCCCTGGCACCCGAAGTGGTTGAGTGGCACGAGTTACATATTGGCATTACCACAAACCCTGCAGGGTTATTTACTCTTACTCTGGGAGAAGGATTAAAACAGGGCAGCCCCAATGCTGTCACTTTTAGTGCGATAAACTGGATGCTGCCGCAATTGTATCTCAGAACATGGGTTACTTACCAGTCAACCGAACATCTTATGGGTACAACAAGACTTCTGTCTGTACCTTATGCCCTTGCCGCTGGAGGTTTAAGCGGAACCATTCCGCAGCTGTCGGTTCAGGGAGCTACGCCGGATATGGAAGAAGCTCTGTTTGAGGTAAAAAATAAGGATGGAAAAACAGTATTTGCAGTTTACAACGAAGGTGTAAGGGTGTATGTTGATGATGGCGTCTCCAAATCGACAAAGGGTGGCTTTGCAATCGGCAGTTTTGATGCGTCAAAGGGCTACCAGGATTATTTTGTGGTTAATTCCGACTGTGTGAGGGTTTTTATCGACAACAACCCTGCCAAGGCAAGCAAGGGAGGATTTGCCATTGGCAGTTTTGATGAATCGAAAGCAGTTATCAACGAATACCTGAGGGTTACTGATGACAGCACCCGTGTTTATGTAAGCAGTGGCTCAAAATCGTCAAAGGGTGGCTTCGCAATAGGAAGCTTCGATGAGTCGAAGAAGGGTCCCGTAGTGAACTTTACCTCGCTGACCCCGGAAAACTACTTTATCGGTCATGGCAGCGGTGCAAAAACAACAACCGGTCTCTACAACTCATTCATCGGATACGAAGCCGGCTTCGATAACACCGAAGGCAGCCGCAACGTACTGCTTGGCTACAATGCCGGCAGGTCTAACTCACTGGGCTATAACAACATTTTTATCGGATACGGCAGCGGTTTCACCAATACAACGGGATATCATAATGTTGCCATCGGAACATTTGCCGGATATCTTGGAACAACTACAGTTAGCAATGTGTTTGTAGGGGACTCGGCCGGATATGGAAATACAAACAGTTTCAATGTCTTTATTGGCAAGGGAACCGGAAAGGTTAATACAGGTCAGTACAATTCATTCGTGGGGTTTCAGTCGGGTATGAAGAATACAAGCGGAGCAAACAATGTTATGGTGGGCTATCGTTCAGGTTATTCCAACACTACCGGATCGAACAACGTGGCTATCGGTAACATGGCAGGTTACCTGGGAACGACAGGGGCAAGCAATGTTTTTCTTGGAGACTCGGCAGGATATGGAAATACAAATAGTTTCAATGTCTTTCTTGGAAAGGGCAGTGGTAAGGCAAATACCGGTCAGTATAATGCGTTTATGGGTTATCAGGCAGGCATGAAGAATACTATAGGAGCCAGTAATGTATTCATCGGGAACCAGAGTGGATACAGCAACGTATCCGGCGGCTTTAATACCTTTTTGGGTTATCAGGCCGGCTACTCAAATACTGCAAGCTATAACTCATTCATCGGGTATCAGGCAGGTAAGGCAAATACATCGGGTGGCTACAATGCTTTCTTTGGTTATAATGCCGGTACAGCGAATACTACAGGTTCGAGGAATGTATTTATCGGATACGAATCAGGGGTCGCAAATACAACCGGCGGATACAATGCCTTTATTGGCAACAATGCCGGCCGGGCAAATACCACAGGTGTATATAACGTTTTTATTGGTCATAACAGTGGTTTCAGCAATACTCTGGGACAGCACAATGTATTTATCGGATATGAGGCCGGATTCAGCAACCCGGGATCAGATCTCTATGAGGGTAATTATAATGTCTTTATGGGTTACTGGGCAGGCAGGCTGAATACCATCGGACAGAGCAACGTCTTTGTAGGTGACAGGGCTGGCTGGCAGAATACCGCCGGCAGGTACAACACCTATCTGGGAAAGAACGCCGGACAAAACGGAGTCCTTGGCAATTTCAATACTATGATCGGAGCACAGGCAGGCGAATTCAAAACCGGCGGTGACAGGAATATCTTTATTGGCAACTCCGCGGGATCATCCAATACCTCAGGGTCGACAAATATCTTTCTCGGAGTACAGGCTGGTTCAGGCAATACCGGAAGCAGTAACATATTTATAGGCAACCAGGCAGGCTCAACTACAGATGCAGCCAGCAACAGGCTTTATATTGAGAACTCCTCAGGCTCTCCTCTTATTTATGGAGAATTTGACAACAGACAAGTATCACTTAACGGTAAAACCGGTATAAACCGTAACGCCGTTACCAACACCCTGGAGGTAAACGGAACAGCTTCAAAAACCACGGTGGGTGACTGGCTTGCCAACTCCGATGCCAGGATAAAGACTGATGTTTCTGACATAGATAACGCAGTTGAGACTATAATGATGCTGCACCCTGTCAAATTCAGGTATTCTGATGAGTGGCTGGCGCGCTATCCCTCAATTGAGAACAGAGTATATTATAACTTCATTGCCCAGGAATATGGCAGGGTGTTCCCAGAACTTGTGAAGGGAAGCGGGGAATACCTTGAAGGCCAGGCTGATGAAGTGCTCCAGATTGATACATGGAATGCTCAGGTAGTTTCAATCAAGGCCATGCAGGAACTGATTATTGAGAACAGGCAACTTAAATCAGAGGTCGATAATCTGCGAGAAAGGGTAGCCCAGATAGAAGCATTACTTCTGAATTTAAACAAGTAGAGTTATCTGTAGGCCGACCAGGTCCGGCGTTCACTGCCTTTAAGTGAGCTGCCGGATATTTTCCTGCCGTCAACCCTGCCGGTATAGGTAATATCTCCTGCGGAGAAAACAATGTCATTTCCATTAAGCTTTCCCTCAATCGAGTGCCTCTTACCTTCTGGCGTTGTTAATTCGCCTTCAAGCATCTGAAATTTCTGGACAAGTATAAGCTGACCGCCTTCCTGAAGTTTCCATTTACCATCTACATCTGCCGGTACTATCCATAGGTATGCGATATTCCAGGAGACCTCATCATCAAGCGTAACAGTATCATCTGCAATCCATTCCATCATACTGAATGTGTTTGATACGATGCGGGTGCCTGGCTTCATCTCAAGCAGTTGCGGCCTTAGCCTCAGATTGATGTCAGTAAGCAGGAACATGGTTACAACCGTAGCCTCGGTAAAATCATACTTAAAGAGGTCGGCCACAATAAACTCTGTCTTGTCGGCCACACCCTCTTCGGCCGCATTGCGTTTTGACAGCTCCACCATATCGGGATTGTATTCAATCCCTATTGCCCTGACACCCATTTTTGCTGCTGTAATCACTGTGCGTCCGTCGCCCGAACCAAGGTCGATCAGAAAGTCATTCTTACTGACCTTAGCCAGCCTTAGCATGCTGTCGACTAATATCTGGGGGGTAGGAACCCATACAACGTCCTTACCGCTCTGCCCAACTACCGGTTCGAACTCTTTTGCATTCTCCTTGACCTGGGAAGAAACCTGCGCTGACAATCCGATGAACACCGCTGCTGTCAGAATTATGTCAATCAGTCTCCTGTTTTTCATGGTCTTTTATTAATTTGTACTTTATCTATATCTTGGCTGGCAGGAATAAAAACGCAAGTTACACTCTTTTACTTTTAATATTTCTTAAAAAATACTAAAGTTTTAACCACTAAGTAATCAATAATATTCTACCACCGGATGGTCTGAAAAGCATTACAGAGCAGAACAGATAGTGCGAAAAGACTGCTGTATAACAGATGATTGCATGGCATACAAGATGACATTCACTACCTGTCAGAGAAAAGAAATTCTTAACTTGAGGTCGCCAATATTTGCCGGCCTTTTGTTTAACCAGCTATAGCTTATATGAAAAAGGTAATCAGGATTTCTATCGTCATTATTTTCGCAATGACTTCGCTGAGCACTGAGGCTCAAAGATCATCAGAACGTGTTGTTCCACTTAGGGATAAGGCATTCCGAGTGGCGGTTCTCTCGTACGTGCAGGAGACATGCACATTCTGCCCCGACCCCGCCGGATTGGATGCATGGCTCGGTGCCGGGCAGCCAACCAACAGACTCCTGCGGGGGGGCGATGGCGACGGATACATAAGCGGATTCGAGGAGCGGATGGTGGCATACGGTGGTGTTGAGTTATTCGGTATCACTTCTCCAGCCGGAATGCCGGTCGGCGGTTCTTCACGAAGCTGGAACTCCTGGGAATCGTGGGTTTATTTTACCGACCTTATGAAGAAGGATCTGAAGGAGAAGGGGCCTTTCAATGGAGTTCACCTGGCGCTGCATGGGGCAATGGCAGTAGTCGGGGTGGCAAGGCCTGAGGCTGAGCTTGCAAAGATGGTAAGAAGCATCTGCGGTTCCGACTGCATTATTTCCGTAAGTCTCGACCTGCATGCCTGTGTTGATGCCGAGCTCACAGGGCCGGGCGCTGCAAATGCAGTATTTGCGGTAAAGCGGTTTCCTCACTACGACACCAGTCTTATGGGACAGTATGCTGCCGATGTAATGATCAGGTCGATGATGGGAACATACAAGCCTGTCGTAGCCGTACGTAAACCGGGGGTAATCACCCCAAGCTTCTTTCAGGGAACAGCCCGTTACCCCGCGAAGGAGATTATGGAGAGGGCAAGGATATGGGAATCAAGGGCAAAGGATGTATATGTGTCGGTCAACTTCGGCTTTGCATATGCCGATGTTCCCGATAACGGAGCCTCAATATTTGTTGTTACCAACGGCGATCAGGAACTTGCCGATGAGATTGCCGATGATATGAACAAGTTCTACTGGGATCATCGTAAGGATTTTGTCTTTAAGGAGATATACGATACCGAATCGGGTGTAAAACATGCCCTCGAGGCAGTTGCAAACAAGAGACTGCCGGTTGTAATTGCCGACGGGTGCGACAGAACCGGGGGTGCAACATATATAACCAATGAACTTATCCGCAGGGGAGCAGCTAACTTCTGCATCGGAACCCTTACCGATCCGGAGTTCATCGATATGATAAGATCGAAACAAATGAAGGTGGGAGACCATACCGGACCTGTCAAGGTTGGGGGAACAACCGATATCTTCTCGGGCGATCCGGTAAAAATCGATGACGCGGTTATTGAATTCGCCAATAACAGCTCAGTCGTCCTGCTTTTTGGAAACAACAACCGCATAGTCGTTTCACGAACCCTTGTTCAGGTTACCGATCCGGGCTGGCACGCCAGGTTCGGAATTGATTTCAGCAAACTCGACATTGTGGTTCACAAGACCAGGGTGCACTTCTTCAGGGGCTATTATGAGACCGGTATTGCCGGTGACAATTACACCGGAACAATTGTTAAGATAGAGGTTCCCAGCTGGGGACCAGCCGACGTTACCAAAATCAAATATGTGAACGGAGGGCAGCATTTGTATCCTCTCAAAATGAACCGTGAAATGGGGCATATATGGGACAGGCCCTATATTGGTGACAAGGATATGATTTTTCAAACAGGGGAGGGGCTGGTGCTTCGGAAATAGTTGCACGGTGCAGGGCATAGGGCATAGGGCATAGGGCATAGGGCATAGGGCATAGGGCCAGCCTTCGCCAAAGGCTACGGCTGACAAGGCATGGGGCATTACGCCATTACGTCACTACGTCACTACGTCACTACGTCACTACATTACGTCATTACGCCCTTTTTTAATACTTTAACTCGTAACTCGTAACTCGTAACTCGTAACTCTTTATCCTGATATCACACCTGAGCCGATAAGTTCCTCGCCGTCGTACCAGGCGGCGAACTGACCGGGGGTAATGCCTCTCTGCAGTTCGTTGAATATTATGTAGATACCGTTTTGCCTGCAGAACAGCCTTGCTTCCTGGAGCGGCTGACGGTAACGTATTCTTACCATGTAATCGCGTACCTCACCGGCACTCATTCTGAGGTCGGGCCTGATGAAGTGAATATGGTCGTTACCGATGAACAACCCTTTCCTGTTCAGTGCCGGGTGGGAGTGACCCTCGCCAACATAGATGGTATTTGAAACCGTGTCGGTTGCCAGAATAAAAAGAGGCTCCCTGTAACCCCCGATATTGAGACCCTTTCTCTGACCAATTGTATAGAGGTGGGCCCCTTTGTGACGGCCTGCCTTCTTCCCGTCCGCAGGTTTGAACGAGGGCGTCCTGCAGAGTTCAGAAAGAACAGACTCATCAGCGGAATAATCGGGAAGACCAGCAATTGGTTCTGAACCGGTACCTATTGCCGGGATCTCAATCACATCACCCTCGCAGGGTTCAAGCTTCTGCTGCAGGAATGTGGGCAGGTCGACCTTGCCTACAAAACAGATACCCTGAGAATCCTTTCTCTGTGCGGTTGGTAGTCCCAGATCGGCAGCTATCCGTCTTATATCGGGTTTGGTGAGGTGGCCTATGGGAAAGAGGGCAAAGGCGAGCTGATCCTGGTTAAGCTGGCACAGGAAGTAGCTCTGATCCTTGTTCTTGTCCTTTCCTGCAAGCAACCTGTACCATATCTTCCCGTCAGCCTCGTGGATATCCCTTCGGCAGTAATGACCGGTTGCAACGAAATCGCCCCCGAGTCTTCTGGCTTCTTCGGCAAAGGAGTCAAATTTGATCTCCCTGTTGCAGAGTACATCGGGATTGGGCGTCCGGCCCTTCTGATATTCCGAGAACATGTAGTCAATAACCCTCTGGCGGTAGGGTTCGCTGAGATCGACAAAGTGAAATGGTATATCGAGCTTCCTGGCAACCATTTCGGCAAACATATAATCGTCCTCCCAGTGGCACTCGCTCTGAAGAAGACCTGTTGTGTCATGCCAGTTTCTCATGAACAGGGCGCTTACGCGGTAACCCTGTTCCTTAAGAAGGTATGCAGCTACGCTCGAATCGACCCCCCCCGATAAACCTATAACAACATGTTTTCTCACTTCGCAAAGATAAACCGATATCAGAAATCAGAAATCGTCAATCAGAAATCAGATATTTTCTGAGTTTTTCCTCCGAAAGCCGGTACACCACCCATTCATCCATAGGTACTGCACCCATCTGTTCATAGAATTTTATGGCAGGATTCCATCTCAGAACCCACCACTCCATCCTTCCGCAGTCTCTTTCGAGAGCCACTTTTATGCAGTATTCCATAAGAGCCTTCCCGATACCAAGCTTGCGGTACTCAGGCTTCACATAAAGATCCTCGAGATAGAGTCCGGGCCGCCCGACAAAGGTTGAGAAGTTATGGAACCATAGAGCAAATCCAACCTCGCGACCATCGGCTATCGCAAAGACAACTTCAGCCACCCTGCGGGCCCCGAACAGGCTCTCTCCGAGTACCTCTGTTGTTGCAGTAACTTCATGACCAAGTTTTTCATATTCAGCCAGTTCCTTGATAAACTGTAATATCAGTGGTGTATCTTCTCTGGATGCCTGTCTGAATTCAGGTACAATTTTGCGCATGTTGATAATTCTTAGGAAAACAGAAATAAAAATCGGTATTTTTATGCTTCAATGAACAATGGGAGAATAATAAAATACACGGCATCGGCCGGCTCGGGTAAGACACACACACTCACCAGGGAATATATTCTACGTCTCTTTTCGATTCCCTTTTCCTACAGGAGAATTCTTGCGGTAACCTTCACCAACAAGGCAGCAGCCGAGATGAAGAGCCGTATTCTAGATGAGCTGGCTTCGATTGCCTCAGGCAGGGAGACTTCCATACTGAAGCATGTTGAGAACCAGCTTAACCTGCCACCGGGAAGGGGCAGAAAACTGGCATCGGAGATTCTCGCGGCGATTCTCACCGATTATTCAGCATTTTCCGTAGGAACCATCGACAGTTTCTTTCAGAAAATCTTCAGGGCTTTTACCAGGGAGATAGGACTACAATCTAACTTTTCTCTCTACCTTGACTATACAATTCCTCTGAGGGAGACGGTTGACGACCTTATAAACAACCTTAATAATAATCCGGAACTCAGACGATGGCTTCTGAGATATGCCGGGTCGCTGTTCGAGGAGGGCAAACCCATTGATCTGGCATCGTCGGTTTATGACCTCTCACGCACAATATTCAGTGAGCAGTATAAACTCCTGCCTCCCGATGCCAGGAGCCGGTTATCCGATCTTGAAGGAATCGGCAGGTTTGTTACCGAACTTGAGTCGCAGACATATTCTTTCCGTTCGCGATTGAGGCAACTTGGTGCTGAATGTGTTGAGATAATGAACAGGAATGGTCTGGATGACTCAATGCTCAGAGGGGGTCAGAAAGGCGTAGGGATGTATCTTCGCAGCATAGCTCAGGGGGAAGTCAAGGCCCCTTATAAGTATGTAACAGAGGCTCTTGACGATAACAAATGGCACTCGAAGCCGCAATTCTATTCAGCAGTTGAGGCTGCGGTTGGCGACGGACTTGCTGAAAAGACTTCAGATATTGTTAGAATGATGACTTCAGGGATTGTCGGGTATGAAACATCGGGGGTAATATTGCAGAATATATATATGGCTGCCATACTGACCGATGTTGTTAAGGTACTCAGGGAGCGTACGAGTATGGAGAACAGCTTCGTTCTTGCCGACACGGGCGATCTGCTGATGAGTATCACTGAGAATGACCAGGCACCTTTTATATATGAGAAATCGGGCAATGCCTATGATGTGTTTATGATTGATGAGTTTCAGGATACATCGGTAATACAGTACAGGAACTTCAAACCACTTGTTGAGAACAGCCTGGCACAGGGAAGTGACACCCTGGTGGTTGGAGATATCAAGCAATCGATATACCGCTGGCGCAACGGCGACTGGTCGATACTCGGCAGTCGTCTGGAGGAGGATTTTTCAGGTGAGCGTATTGATTCGCGGCCCCTTAGCGTCAACTGGCGTTCGGGGAGGGAGATTGTCAGGTTCAACAATTCATTGTTCACCCGTCTTCCGGCGATGCTCGACCAGGAGCTGAACCAGGAGGGTGGTGACGCAGTGTTGTCGCTGGCCGGTATTTTCGCCGATGCAGTGCAGTCGGTTCCCGAGGGCAGGGATGGTGGTTACATAAGGATTGAGTTTGCCAGAAGCGATGATGATGGCAGATCGGATGAAAAAGCCCTGATAAGATTGCCGGGGGTGATAATGGATTGCCAGGATGCAGGTTTCAGGGCCTCAGATATCGGAATTCTGGTAAGGAAAAGGGAGGAGGGTACATTGGTACTCGAGTATCTTGCGCGGTACCGGCAGTCGGCTGAGATTGGCCCCGGTTCCCGATACAACTTCAATATACTTTCGGTTGAATCATTGCTTGTAGGCTCTTCGCCTGCAGTCTGTTTTATTGTGGCGGCAATGGTAAGGATTTCGGGCAATGCCGGAATGCTGAACCGCAGCGAGATGATGAGGTATTACCTGATGGCCAGTTTCAGGGAGGAGCTTGGCGAAGCCGATATCTCTGCGGTCGGACTGCCGGCAACGGAGGAGAGGTTTTATCCTGAAGGATACGAGGGGTTTCTGGCAGGTGCGGCATCGAAACCATTGCTGACTCTTAGCGAGGATATTATAAGTTTCTTTGGGCTGAACGGTGATGAAGCCGACACTGCTGCGATCAATTTCTTTCATGACCAGGTAACTGACTACATGAACCGGAAGGGCTCTTCACTCAGATCGTTTACCGACTGGTGGCTCGATAAGGGAAGGGAGAGCAGTGTTATTCTTTCGGGCCGCCAGGATGCAATGAGTATAATGACAATTCACAAGGCCAAGGGGCTTCAGTTTCCGGTGGTTATAATCCCATTTCTTACCTGGCCGTTCGATCAGAAATCAGGCAGCCCCATGTGGGTGGTTCCGCAGCAGGAGCCATTCAGCAGGGCAGGGGCACTGCCTGTCGGCTACTCACAGAGGCTGAAATCGACGATATTCGCCGGTGATTATTACCGCGAGAGAGCGCAGTCATACCTCGACAATCTTAACCTTCTGTATGTCGCATTTACCAGGGCAGAGGAGAGGCTTTATGGCTTTGCCGGAATCAGAAACAAGGGTGATACGGGGGCTATACTTAACAGGGCAATCATTTCGGCCGGGGGTGATGGCGGTGAGATTGTTTCTCTGCCTGATTTTTTTGATACTGCCGGTGGTGTGTTTGAAATGGGTTCGGCTGCCGGGTATTCTCCGCGACAGGAAGCTGACGAGGCCGTTCTGCCTGGTTATCAGGTATTCAGCAGCGAGGGCAGGCTCAGGCTCAGGTTTTACGGGAGAGACCTGCTGAACGAATCTGGTCTGCCATTGAGCTCGCGTATTCAATATGGAACTGTCCTGCATGAAATACTGGGTAAGGTTAAGTATCGTGAGGATGTGAGCCTTGCTGTACTGTCGGCTGTTGAGCAGGGCTATATAAGCCGCGATACGGCGCCCGAAACGGTCAGACTTATTGATGAGATAATTTCCAGACCCGAAGTGGCCGTATGGTTCGATAAAGAAGCCACCATACTCACTGAACCGGAAATACTTACAGGAACCGGTGAGATAAGGAGGCCCGACAGGGTGGTGATCAGAGACGGAGTGGCGACCATTATCGATTACAAGTTCGGGGAGGAGAGGAAGGAGCATCTCACACAAATTGAAACGTACAGCAGACTAATAGGGGAGATGGGATACAGGATTGAGAGTGCCTGCCTCTGGTATATTGAATCAAACCGGATAGTAAAACTATGAGTCAGAGAGAAAGAGAGATATTCCCCTGGGGCGATACCAGACGCTTCAATTCATATCCGGCTCATATAAAACGGATTTTCGGAGGCCGGATTCAGAAGGTTAGCATCGACGCAGGCTTCACCTGCCCGAACCGCGACGGAAGCAAGGGAACAGGAGGCTGCACATACTGCAACAACGATGCCTTCAACCCATCATACTGTACCCCTCTGAAGAGCATTTCGGCCCAGATTGCCGAAGGAGTTGAGTTTCACCGGAACAGATACCGCAGGGCTGCAGGTTATCTTGCTTATTTCCAGGCATATTCAAATACCTATGAGACAGCCCATAAGCTTGGTGAAATGTACCGCGAGGCGCTTGAGGTTCCGGGCATCAGGGGTATTGTTATCGGAACCAGGCCCGATTGCATTGATGATGCGATAATTGAGCTTCTGAGAGGCATCTCTGAGAGATACTATGTTATTGTTGAGTTTGGTGTTGAATCGTGCAATGACAAGACCCTGGAAAGGATAAACAGGGGTCATACCTTTGCGGAGGCAGTTGATGCCATTCAGCGTACTGCTGGTGCCGGAATCAGGACAGGGGCTCATTTTATATTCGGTCTGCCGGGTGAGTCGCGTGAAGAGATGCTCGGCTCGGCCCGGGTAATATCGGCACTGCCTCTGACTTCTGTAAAATTTCACCAGTTGCAGATTATTGACGGCACAGCGATGGCCGCAGAGTACCGGCAGCACCCTGAGCGGTTCGTAATGTTTACTTTCGGTGAGTATATGGAGTTTTTCATCGATTTCCTCGAGCGCCTGAATCCGGCTATTATTGTCGAACGCTTTACCGGCGAGGCACCTCCGCATCTGGTTATTGCACCGCGATGGGGCCGGAAGAGGACAGATGAGATAATGAACCTCTTTGAAGAAAGGCTGGTGGAGCGCGATACCTGGCAGGGCAGGCTAATTGGCGAAGCCAAATTACCAGATATGGGAGGGCGGCAGTGAAATATTTTCTTGAACAGGTTGCAGACCAGCTTTATGAGTCATATGGTGATTCTCTCGGCAGACATACCATTGTATTCCCGGGCCGCCGTGCCGGGGTATTCCTTATGAAGCACCTCTCGGCCATTGCCGGGAAGCCTCTCTGGGCCCCGCGAACTATTACGATTAATGAACTTTTCGCAGCATGTTCGAGGCTAACTGTTGCCCCTGCAGAACAACTCGTGTTTGAGCTGTACAGGATTTACAGGCAGCTCTCCGGTTCATCGGAAACCTTCGACAACTTCTATTTCTGGGGTGAGATGCTGCTTGGCGACTTTGACGATATTGACAAAAACCTGGTCGATGCCAGGGCTCTCTTCACCAATATCTCTGACCTGCACCGCATTGATGAGCAGTTTGGTGGGCTCACGCCCGAACAGGTTGAGATAATCAGAGAGTTCATTGTCAACTTCAGGTCAGGGTCAGTGAGCGACCAGAAGCGCGATTTTGAGTTCACATGGTCGCTTCTCTGGCCTTTGTACTCGAAATTCATGGAAGCCCTCGAGTCGAAATCATTGGCCTATGAAGGAATGGTATTGCGCAAAGTGGTGACTGAACTATCGGATAATCCTCACAACGCCCTTGCCGCCGGTTCGCATTTCCATTTTGTAGGCTTCAACGCCCTTAACGGCGGTGAGCAGAAGCTTATGAAGTATCTGGCCGCAGAGGGCATGGCATCGTTTTACTGGGATTATTCAGACTCGGGCTTCTTCCGCGACGACTCTGCCTCAGGGTTGTTCATCCGCAACAATATAAAGCAGTTTGGCCAGAATCTGAAAGCGATCACAGATATTCCGGTCTCAACCGGGAGAGAGAAGCCCGGGTGCAGAATAACCATTACCGATGTGCCATCAGACACCGGACAGACGAAATTGCTTCCGCTTCTGCTTTCTGAAGTTCTGGAAGGAGTAGCCGAGGAGGATCTCCACCGCACTGCACTTGTGCTTGCCGATGAGAAGCTTCTTCCCTCTGTCATCACCTCAATTCCCCCCACGGTGGCTGACATCAACATTACCATGGGGTATCCCTTTTCAATGACAACCGTCTATTCCTTTCTGAAGTCGCTTCTCGATCTGCAGGACCGTCCGGTAAACATCGATAACTGCTGGTACTTCGACCAGCGCAAGGTATTGCCGGTTGTAACAAATCCGCTTGTTAACCGTATTGCGGGAACCGAGGCCTCAGCAATACTGAGCGGGCTTTATGCGAAGAATATGCAACTGGTTCCTGCACAGTTGTTTGAAAGCATGACTTTTCTTGGACGGCTCTTCGTGGTGGCGGAGAATGCTTCCGGGGTTTGCGCCTGGCTCAGGGAGGTGCTTGTGGCTGCAGCCCGTGCGCTCGACTCATTGCGTTTGGTGCAGGGGGGTGAACAACCTGCCGACAGGCTTACACACGAATTTCTATTCAGGGCCGGACACGTTCTCAATTCACTCGAGCCACTCCTGGCCGATACCTCGGTGCCTGTCAGCCGTGAGATATTTATGAGGCTTGCCGACCGCGTCTTCAGGGGTATCAAGGTGCCGTTCAGGGGCGAGCCGCTTAAGGGACTTCAGGTTATGGGACTTCTCGAATCGAGGGCCCTCGGTTTTGACAATATTATCATATTATCGGCCAACGAGGGTGTTTTACCGGGTGCCACCTACCGATCGTCATATATCCCCAACAGCCTGCGCGAAGCGTTCGGACTCCCGACAACGGCCCACAACGATTCAGTCTATTCCTACTACTTTGCCCGTCTCCTTTCACGGGCAAGAAATATAAGCCTCGTTTACAACTCATCATCCGAGGGAATCAGAACCGGCGAAATGAGCAGGTACCTGCTGCGACTGAAATACTCAGGCACGTTCAGTCCGGTATTCAGGTCAGCATCGCTGCGCATAAGCCGTCGGCCGTCGGTTCCCGATGAGAGGGTCAGAACAGCAACCGACAACGAATCGCTGCACCGACTCTACCTCCGGGGCACCGGTGTTTCGGCGGTGTCGCCCAGCGCCCTTAACACCTGGCTCAACTGCACGATGAAATTCTACTACTCTTATGTGTGCGGACTGCGCGAGACAGAGCGTCTTACAACCGGAATAGACCCCGCCCGGTTCGGTTCAATACTTCACGAACTGGTAGCTCGTATTTATGAACCCTTCAGGAACCAGATCGTTACCTCCGATATCCTGCAGCAACTGAAGCGCAGCTATAAATCGGGCAACCCTGTTATACGGGAAGTAATAGAAAAGCAATGGTACGGCGGAACCAGGGCCCCTGCCTCGGGTACCACCCTTGTAACAGCCGATATAGCAGCGATGTTCCTGGGCAGGGTTCTCGATATCGATGCCCGACTCGCCCCGTTCACAATAATTGACCTTGAGGAGAGGTTTTCTTCAGATGTGGAAGTACTGATCGACGGAAGAAAGGAGACCGTAGCCATAGGAGGAACAATTGACCGCATCGATGAACGCGAAGGAGTTAGGAGGCTTATCGATTACAAGACGGGCAAGGCAGAACTGAGCGTTGACTCTCTCAATTCACTTTTCGACAGGAATTCAAAGACAACAAATGATGCCGTGGTTCAAACCCTTCTCTACTGCCAAATAATGTCGGAAAAGGATGGATACCATCACCTCCGTCCCGTAATCTACGGATTGCGAACGGCCGGTGCAGATGACTTCGATGATCATATTTATATTGATGAATCGCGTGTTGACGATTTCAAACCATTATCCGGTCAGTTTAAGATATTGGTAAAAGATACTCTTTCCGATATCTTTAATCCGCAAATCCCATTTACCAAAACAACCCATAATGCCAGATGCAATTATTGCCCCTACAGAAATCTCTGTCAGCGATGATGCACGAAGCCCGATAATTACTATTTTTATTTTTCAAATCATCATAACCCGATTATGATAAAGCGTAAAACAATTCCGTTTACCGATGCTGTTTCAATGCTCGGTTCGTACGCCCGGACCAGGATTGTTGAACAGATCAGGTCGGTAGCCTTCATTATCCTGTACCTTGTTGTATTCCAGAGGTTTGTACTTGGAGTCCCGCTTTCCGATGCCATTATGATAGCAGCCGGTATTGGCATGGTTGTATTCGGCCTTGCTTTTTTCCTCGAAGGGTTGATACTTGGACTTATGCCATTGGGCGAGAGAGTTGGAACAAAACTTCCTGCCAAAGTGGGTATTATGATAATCGCAGCTTTCGGACTTATTCTCGGTTTCGGCGCCACACTGGCCGAACCGGCAATCAGTGCCTTGCGAACAGCAGGCTCAACGGTTACGGCCTGGGACTCGCCGTTGCTGTTCATGATGCTCGAACGCAAGACAGATATACTTGTACTTTCTGTGGGTATTGGTGTCGGTATTGCAGTTGCCCTCGGGATGTTCAGATTCTATTACAACCTCTCAATCAAACCATTCATATTCATAATAATACCAACGGTACTGCTTATATCCCTCATTTTTAGTTTCGATAATAACCTTCAGAAAATAATTGGTCTGGCATGGGACTCGGGAGCAGTCACCACAGGCGCCGTTACCGTCCCCCTGGTATTGGCTCTTGGGATAGGTGTTTCAAGGGCTTCCAGCAAAGGAACAGGGTCGGCAAGCGGCTTTGGAATTATTCTGCTTGCATCGGCATTTCCGATATTGAGTGTGCTTATACTGGGAGTAATCCTCAACGCCGGAGCTCCCAGGCAGACAACCGAAGAAAAATTCTTTTCACCCGAATACAGAAAAGAAGCCCTCTTCCTGTTCGACAGTGAACAGACCCTTCTCAGGCACGCGTTCACTCATGGATCGGAAACAGGGCGACGGGCCTACTTCGGTAATGATGATGATTACCTCAACGCAATAAGATTACTTGCCACTAATCCGGAAACCAGAACCGAACTGCTTGGCAGCAAACCTCTGGCTGCATGGATTGTGCAGAAGGCATCATCCGCTGAGATGTCCCTTCTGAGGGATGTAAGGCTCGATGATCAGCCAAAAGGAATGCAGGTACCTCTGCCTTCAGTTCTCCTGCAGGAGTTTAAGGGCGGTTTACGGGCAGTAATACCACTATCACTTCTTTTGATAATAGTTCTTCTCGGATTTCTGCGTGAGAAGCTCAGGTACAAGGATGAGGTGGCCCTCGGAATTATCTTTACCCTTGTGGGGATGACACTCCTGACTGCCGGCATAAGGCTCGGGCTGGCTACCCTTGGTGGCGAAGTAGGAGGCCAGTTGCCAAGGGCCTTTGCCAGAGAGGAGAAGTTTATTGACCGGATGGTAATCCCGAATTTCGATAAAACCCTTGTTTATGATGTTATTTCAACCGAGGGTGTCAGGCAGTCATACTTCAATATGATGGACAATGACAAACTGAAGCCGGTACAATTCATTCCCGACCGCTATGATGAGTCGACAGGTAATTACGAACACATTATTACACAGGCTCCCCTCTTTGGCAAGAAGCTTTCGGCCCTCGGTATCATTCTTGTTCTGCTGTTTGCATTCGGAATGGGATACGGAGCCACAATGGCTGAACCTGCCCTGAACGCCCTGGGTATGACAGTGGAGGGTCTTACTGTGGGGAATATAAAGCGGGCCCAGATAGTTCAGGTAGTCTCGGTTGGGGTGGGCCTGGGAATTCTTCTGGGACTGGCAAGAATACTGTTCGACCTTCCTCTTATCTGGCTTATAATTCCTCCGTATCTGCTGCTAATGCCACTGACATATTTCAGCGAAGAGGAGTTTTCTGCAATTGCATGGGACAGCGGAGGTGTTACAACCGGACCAGTAACCGTGCCGCTGGTTCTTGCCATGGGATTAAGTATTGGCGGAGTACTGAATGTTGTGGACGGATTTGGGGTTCTGGCCCTTGCATCAGTATTTCCCGTAATTACAGTATTGGTGTTCGGACTGATAGCCCAGGCTAAACAGCATCGATCAATTTCTGAAACCGCTAATAATGACACAAATGAATAGTGAAGTCCAGAATAAGGAGAAGGTGTTCTCCCCGTCAAGAACAGTCTGGAGAACTCAGATGGCCAAAGGTGTTTACACGCCGCACAGGGCCAGCAGAATTACATGTGTTATTAATTCACTCGTCGCCGATAAAGTCGCTGAACTGCTGCTGAAGCTTGGTATCAGGGCAACCGTGGAAAACGGTCGCGCCGTGAGAGAATTTATTAAGAAAAGGCCGTTTAATCTTCCTGGAGAGATAATCAATCTCACGAGTTCTGCTGTCGATGTCTACAGGTTTACTGTCCCGAGAGAGAATTCAAAGGATGTACTTGATGCCATGGTTTATACTGCAGGACTCGAAGTGCCGGGCCGCGGATCGGTTTTTTCCCAGGATCTGATGGAGTTCTCAAAGGAACCACCTTATGTAAATCTTGAAATTCTCAGGAACCTGCCCAGAGCAGGCAAAGAAGTCAATTACCATAAAAAACTGTCTTACGTTAACTGTATACTTTCAAATCCCGGAAGCGGTGAAAACCTTGCCCGTATTGCTCTCGACCTTGGCATTTGTGTGCCGCTGATAACACTCGGCACCGGTAATGATATACGCGACCAGCTGGGTCTGATAAGGATCACCATTTCGGCAGAAAAGGAGATTGTTCGGCTCATAATGCCTGAAGAGGACTCAAAGAGTATTATACGGCTTCTGATTGAGCAGGCAAGACTCGACAGGCCCGGAAGCGGGTTTATATACCAGACTCCTGTATCAATCGGATTGATTGATACAAGAATGAAAATGGGTAGACAGAGTCATGCTGCAAGTCTTGAACAGATTATTGCAGCAATCGACTCACTGAAGTCAGGAACAACATGGAGGAGAAGACTTGATGCCGAACAGCACGAAAAGACAGGCGGCCGTTCCATGTTGCCACATGACAACTGCGAAGTCTCAATCATCTCCGATGAAGACAGAATAGATAAGCTCAGGGAAGCCTGTCTCAGAGTAGGTGCTATGGGTGCAATAACATCGAGGGTTACTCCCCTGGTTGAAGAGGATTCAGAAGACTTCGCCAGGGTGATGATCAGAAGCGCAATAAGTGTCCCTGCTGATATAATTGATAATGTTGTTGATGAACTGCTGGAAACCAGTACTATCAGGGATGAAACAACCGACAGGATTCAGGTGCTTGATTCCCCGGCAGCCTACGTTCACAGCCTTTAATCACTGATTCTCGAGTTCCTTTTGAAGTGCTGCCATTTTTATTGCTGTGATGGCAGCTTCGTCTCCCTTGTTTCCATGCCTGCCGCCGGCACGGTCGAGGGCCTGCTGGTGAGTGTCAGTTGTCAGCACTCCAAAGATGAATGGGATATTGTATTCCATGTTCAGGGTTGTTATTCCCTGTGTTACTCCCTGGCATATGTAGGTGAAGTGGGGTGTCTCTCCCTGGATTACGCATCCCAGGCATATCACCCCGTCAAGATCATCGTACTCTGCAAGCCACTGGGCACCAAGGGTAAGTTCAAAACTACCGGGTACATGCCTTACAACTATTTCACTTTCACTAACTCCGTGCTTTTTCAGGGTCGATACGGCTCCCTTCAGCAACGAGTGGGTTACCTCATGGTTCCAGTCTGATACCACAATTCCGAACCTGAAGCCTTCGGCCGAAGGTATTTCGGCAGGGTTGTACGATGATAAATCTCTGGTTGCCATATTCGGGGTAATTCTGATTTATCTCCACACTGCCCGGCTCACATTTATTTTGCAAGAAGCCTTACCCTGGCAAGAAGTTTCTCCGCTGTCTGACCTTCAGATGTGGTTGGGTAATCACTGAATATTCTTTCGTATGTCTCAGCAGCTTTGGCGTATTCCTGAAGGGACTCATACACCTGTGCGGCTTTCATCAGGAACACAGGCTCGAGGAATGAGTTCCCATCTGAAATACCGGCCGCTTTCATATAAAAGGTTACACCTTCCGACAGATCGCCAAGCTCAACCCAGGCATCACCGGTTGCCGCAGTAGCAGTAGCTGCAAGAACTTTATCCCTGTTCCTGAATTTCCCAAGGTATTCAATTGCATTTTCAAATTCACCACTCTTAAGGAAGGCAATCCCGGCATAGTAACGGGCAAGATTTCCTGCCCTGGTATTTTTATATGTTGAGGCTATATCAATGAAACCCGGATAGTTGCCGTCGCCATTAAGCGCCAGTAACATCGAATCCTGTTCGAAATACCTCTCTGCCTGAAACATCTGTGTGCTTGCCTCCAGGCTCCTTTTGTTGAGAAGTATCCTGCCAAGCCAAATCAGTCCTACAATGCCGATGATAACGGCAAGCCATGTTAAAAGTGTTTTGTAGTTATCTTCAAGGTATTGCTCGGTTCGTGTTAGAGTCTCTTCTACATTCTGAAGCGCCTGAGGTGATGATACCTTCTTCTTCTTTGTCATGGTAAAATTCTTTTCTGGGTTATTTTTTTTGACTCCGCAAAAGTAGTTTATTTCATCTTATTTTGAAACAACATCTTAAAAATTAGAAATATCGGTGAGGAATGAATAATGCTCTATATACCAGACACATAATAAAGACCGGTCATTATGAGTTACTTTTTCTATCTTTGTCTGTCACTTTTCTAATTCACTTCTGAAGTTATGTACCTACAACGTCTGCAGCTCAGCAATTTCAAAAATTATGAAACCTGTGAACTTGAATTCTCAACTGCAATAAACTGTTTTGTAGGAAATAACGGGGTGGGTAAAACAAATATTCTCGATGCTGTACACTACCTCTCACTAGCAAAGAGTTTCTTCAGCCAGAGTGAACTCCAGAGTATCAGGCATGGTGATGACTTCTTCATTGTGAGTGGAATATTCAGTCATGATGCAGGCGATGATACTATCAGCTGTTCCTTCGTAAGACAGAAGCAGAAAACCCTTAAATGCAACGGTAAGGAGTATGAAAGGATTACCGATCATATCGGCAGGTTTCCGGCCGTTATGGTATCGCCTGCCGACAGTGCCCTGATTACTGAGGGGAGTGAGGAGAGAAGGAAATTCCTTAATAAGATTATCAGCCAGTATAACGGCGAATACCTTGATGCCTTGCTCAATTACAACAAGGCCCTGCAGTCCAGAAACAGGTTGCTGAAGGACTATTCGTCAGGTACCGGTTATGATGAGGAAATGCTGGAAATATTTGATATTCAAATGGATAAGTACGGATCAATCATCTACCGCGAGAGAAGTGACCTTGTAGAGAAGCTGACCCCGGTGTTCCAGGATTATTATGAGATTATTTCGCTGAAGCGCGAGAAGGTAGCACTGGTTTACAAATCACAACTGGCTAATGGCACTCTTACGGATCTGCTGAAAGCTAACCGCGAGAGGGACAGGTTCCTGCAGTACACTTCCGTTGGGATTCACCGCGACGATCTGGAGTTTATGATGGAAGGATATCAGGTAAAACACCTTGGTTCACAGGGTCAGCAGAAGTCCTATCTGGTGGCCCTTAAGCTGGCCAAATTCGGGTATATTGCAGCCATGACCGGTATTACACCCCTGCTTCTTCTGGATGACCTGTTTGATAAATTTGATGCCGACAGGGTAGAACAGCTTGTAAGACTGGTTGGGAGCCACCGGTTCGGACAGATATTTATTACCGACACTCAGCAGGACAGGTTACTGCGCATACTTGAAGGATCGACTGTTGATTTCAAACTCTTCACGATTGGGCGCGAAGGGGTTGAAGAGATTATTCAGAACGGAAAGAATGAGAAGAAGCAGGACACAAACACTGGCTGAGGCTTTGGCCGACTATATAGCGGCAATGAAGATAGAAAGTAAGCTGAAGGAGGTTTCAGTGGTGGAGTCATGGTCTGAAATAGTTGGAAAGGTCATTGCCTCAAAGACAACCTCGTTATTCTTCAAAAATGGAAGGCTATATGTCACTTTGAAGTCTTCCGTTATCAGGAATGAACTTTTAATGATAAGAGAAAGCCTGCGGATAAAAATCAATGAAAGGGCCGGAGAGGAGATAGTGAAGGAGTTAGTGATCAAGTAGTGACCAGAGTGAGGGAGTGCCAGAAGTGCCAGAAGTGACCAGGGATGTCAGTTATGGTTTTGTTATTATGGGTGCCACTGAGCGGTACTTTTCTCAGGCAGGAGGGGAACCTGTTACAGGCTAAGATCAATGGTGAATCCCTTATCGGAGGTGAATCTGAAAGCTGAGTCCCTGTGGGTTAGGATCACCCTGCTTCCGGCAACGGAGAGCTTTACCTCGCCTGTTCTGTCTGCCTGCCTTATCCATGATGCCAGGAGGAATGCCTTCTCAACTCCGTCGCCTCTTCCGAAGTTCCATACCTCATCGGGTTGAGCAAGTCGCTGCCCCGGGTATATTGAGCTATTACCGAGTTTACTTATGGTTTCGAATACTTCGGGTATTTCCATGCCTGAAAAGTTCTCAAATGCAACCGGGTTTCTTTCTATGGCGGCTTTTATAAATGGCCTCCAGTCAATGAACTCCATCGATCTGGAAACATAGAGAGTAAGGAGAGATAATTCCGAATATGGTGCACTTTCTCTTATTTTTCTCTCTATAGAATCTCTGGTGTCGGAGGTTTCAACGGAGGGATATTCGTTTTGCACGAATCTCTTTGCATTCTGGTCAGGTAGCCATGGTTCCGTGCGCAGGAAATCCTTAAGTTCGACAAACATGGTAACGGGTATGATTCTCTCCACATCGGGAATGCTTTCCCTTATCTCCTTAAGAATGCATTCCGGACTCTTGCCGGTGCACCTGTCGAGAATCTCCTCAAGTTCATTTATAAGTATTCTGTCGCCGATGGGACTGACCGAAAACTCATCGCCGTCAATCTCGTTTACAAGATTTGCTCTCGATTCGAGCGCAACATTATATCTGCTTGAATGCTCATATTCGAATAGTTTTTCAAGTGTAATGTATCTGCTTTTTGTGCCGTAGTCATCGCGATACTGAAACAATGATTTGTAACCCTTAAATCTCAGGAAATTGATGAAGACATGCTTATTAAGCTCACTGACCAGGAATTCATTCAGTTTATTTGTAAAATGCTCATATGCTTCGGGTGAGATTGAAGCCTCCTCATAAACTGTATGGATATGCCCGGTGATATGGGTAACAATGGTTACCTTCTCGTTTTCAATTGCCCGCCTGGCTTTTGCAGAAAGACTGGTTCCGTTGAACCACATGTTCTTAGTAACTATCCTGCGGTTGTTGGTAATTATGCTTTCCTTACCGATAATAAAGTTCTGTGAGTGCAAGGGGGTGGCCATCAGGAAAATGTCATAGAGACTCACTTTACCTATAACGAACATTGCTGCTGCATAAAGTGCGGAAAGAGACACACATTCACCTGCGCCGGCGGGAAATGAAGGCTTGAAGCGGAAGGCATTCATAGCTTCTATTGTTTCGGTCTTCCAGTAGGGTATAACATCATCATTGTACTGGTCGAGTCCGAAATGCTTCCGGATGTCAATGCTGAAGTAGTATTTGTCGCCTTCATAACCGAAAAGGGCATTCGACTGCTTCAGCAGGTTCATGTCAAAAAAATCCCTGAATCTTTCAATTTCCCGCGATTTGGTAGTAAGTCCCCAGGTGGAAAGATCAAGGTTGAAGATGTAGTTCTGTATAATAAACTGCTTGATTCTGTTTACCTTGTAGGTGAAGCTTCTCCGATCTATATCCCTGAACCACGGGTCATCTCTCCATCTCCAGATTTCAGGCGAAATAATATTTGACAGGACAAGGGGGTAGAATAGTTCGGGAAAAATAAAAACCTCCATGTCTGAGAGGGTGAAGGCTGAAGAGTATTTCTCGAGTGTTTTCTTGTCTGTGAAATCAGGCTGGATCATAATATAATATTCGGTTACTTATTATCCGGGAAAAGTTCACAAAGAAAGAAAAATCCCTGCTAATAGAACCGCTCAATACCCGAGAAAAAGAAATTCGCCTCCTTTTCGGCATTTTCATTGCTGTCGGAACCATGAACTGCATTCATCCGTGTCGAGACGGCAAATGCCTTCCTTATGGTTCCTTCAGCAGCCTTTTCCGGATCAGTCGACCCAAGCAGCCGCCGGAACTCTTCAACCGCATTGGTATGAAGGAGTATCATTACAACAACAGGCCCCGATGTCATGAATTTAATCAGCCCGTTGAAAAAATCCTTACCCTTGTGAACCTCATAAAAAAGGCTGGCCTGTGGTATAGTGAGTTTTACCATTCGCATCGCTGCTATTTCAAAGCCTGCTTCGTTTATCATAGCCAGTATCGGGCCGGTCTTGCCTGTTCGTACCGCGTTGGGCTTGATTATTGCCAGTGTGTAGTCCTTATACATCTGATTATCTGTTGCTTTTACCCGGCTGGTCGGTCGTAAGAAGATTATTTCATATCTTTAGCCACCAAATTCCAGCCGGATGGTGAATTCAGGTAAATATATAAAAAAACTCAGAGAATTGACAGACTCCTCGGGGAACATTCTTCTGGTTTGTCATGTTAACCCCGACGGCGATGCCATTGGATCGATGCTGGCCTTTTGGCACTATCTGAGCAGTACCGGGAAGATCGTAAACATGCTTTCACCAAACTATCTCCAGGAATTCCTTTTATGGATGAATGGTGCCGAAAATATCAATATTTATCTGAGAAACAGGAAGAAAGCTGTAAGGATGATAAATGAGGCAGGATTAATTATATTCCTTGATTTCAATCAGCCTTCAAGGCTGGGTGAAGCTGAGAGGGCCATAATAAACTCACCGGCAGTTAAGGTAATGATTGACCATCATGTTGATCCACATACCTTTGCCGATCTTATTATTTCCGACACCTCCTGCTGTGCTACCGCAGAACTTATTCATGAGATCGTAACCGGCCTGAACCGGGGACCATATTCTTCAACAGCCTACGATGAAGCATTATATGTTGGAATAATAACAGATACCGGCAACTTTGAACATGGATCCTTCACAGGAAATACACTCAGGATAGTAGCCTCTCTTATCGACTCTGGTGTTGACAGGGAGAAGGTATTCAGCATGATCTACAACAATTTCTCGGTCGACAGGATGAGGCTGCAGGGCCTTGCCCTCTACTCCAGGATGAAGATTATAGAAGGAACCCCTGCTGCCTGTATCTGGCTGACGAAGGAAGATCTTATTAACCACAGTTATGCCAAAGGTGACACTGAAGGGTTTGTAAATATGCCTCTCTCAATAAAAGGTATTTCCGTAGCCGCCCTCTTTGTGGAGAAGGAGGGCTTTATTAAAGTCTCATTAAGGTCACATGGTAGTTTTTCCGTTAATGATTTTGCTGTAAGGTATTTTAACGGGGGTGGTCATAATAATGCTGCAGGTGGCGAGTTCTATGATACACTTGACAAGGCACTCGGATATTTTGAAGATTCCATAAGAAATGAACTTGCCGGAATATAGAGAAAGCTTCCTCTGCCTGGCCGGAGTCGTGATTACTACTGCCGTAATATCAGTTTCATCATGCCGTTCAGGGGAGAGAGAAGAGAGGATAGCAGATCAGCTTCCGTCAAAGGCCGAACTGGAGGAGGTTAACCGGTATCTTGTCAGGAAGGATCGCGAGCGGATTGAAAACTACATCGAGAGAAAGAAGCTCGCAATGGAAATGACCAGAACCGGTTTGTGGTACGGAATACTTGATTCCGGAGCCGGTGACACAATAAAAGAGAATGATATTGTGTTAATTAAATCGCAATGCACCCTTCTTGACGGAACTGTTGTCTACACAGGTGAGGAACGGGGCACAACCAGAATCAGAATAGGAAGGAGTTCTGTCGAATCGGGCCTTGACGAAGGTTTGCGGATGCTCAGGGGCGGAGGTAAGGCTCTCTTTATTCTGCCATCATACCTGGGGCACGGGCTTCTGGGTGACGGTAATAAGATTCCATCCCGTGCCATTCTTGTGTTTGAGGTTAGTATAATAGGGCATAATGATAAGATGTATTGATTTAATAACTTGATTATGAATGTGAAACTGAAAGTAATCGTAGCAATGATGATAGTATCGGCAGGACTTGTATCCTGCGATATTGAGAAGAAGATGATTGAGGCTGAGGAGGGGCTGATACGTGATTATATACAGCAGAACAGTATTACCGTTCAGCCGACCGCCTCGGGACTCTATTACATTGAAACACTGGCGGGCGCAGGTGAGAATCCTGATGATGGAGATATCGTAGGGGTTTATTATACCCTCTGGTTCCTCACGGGTGAGAAGCTCGCTGAACTAATTGAGGGAGAACCTTTTGAATTTACAATAGGTGAAGATCAGGTTATTGCCGGGTTTGAAGAGGGTATAAGGCTGATGAAGCATGGAGGCAAAGCAAAACTTGTTATCCCTTCAAAACTTGCATATGGCCGAACAGGTGATCCGTGGGGTATTATCCCCGGCTACACACCTCTGCTCTATGAGGTGGAGCTGAAGACACTCTCGGTAGGTCCCGGAAAATAGTGGAAGGAAAAGAAACAGGCCCGGACATCTGACCGGGCCTGTTTCTGACACTCCTACTTAATCAGAGCATCAACAGGGATTCTCTTTCCCTTAAGCTGTTCCTGGTATTTTGGCCAGTCATTGGTAAGAAAATCATTCATGAGTCTGGTTGCTTCTTCGATTGCTGTGTTAACACCATCGACCTGGGTTCTCTCTGTTGAGGTTAATTCCCTTGTTGTGGAAGAGAGAATACGGTAGTTGTTGATTTTGGTGAATAGTCCCTCCGGCCTTCCTGAAAGGCTTCTTTCAGATGCAGTGTATTTGTCCCTCAAAGGATTATGAACATCCTTTAACTCTTCTGCTATGCGGGTATCAATACGTGTATATTCATCAACCTTTGTTATAAGAGTGCTGCAGTCGTTGAACTTCTTGTACAATTCGTTAAGAGAGTTGATTTTTGGGATGTATGTTTCAGCCTCAGCACTGTTCCTGGCCGCTATTGTCAGGTCGATTGCCGGCATCCTCGGATCTCCGGATACTGTTATTTCAGTAACTGATGATTCTCCACCGAGTGACATTCTTACCTGGTATTTGCCAGGCAGAACCCTTGCACCTCCGGCACCACGTGCCATTGCCTGCTGAGCTGCCTGTCCCCGTACCTGCTGATCGGTGGTTTCTCTGGGTATCATCCCTGCCAGGGGGATTCCATCCCGGTCAAATCTCCATGCAAAGCGGTTGAATCCTTTTCTGGCAGTCACTTCCATATTCCTTATTACAACTCCTTTTTCTGAAAGTATCTCCACTTTGAGCTGCTCTCCGGTATCATCATTTACATATGCCGTAAGCATGGCAGCTATTGGTCTGTTTGCTCCCTCGAACATAGCATCTGCCCTGAAATAGTATCCGGGGTTGTTGCGTGTGTTGGCCATAACAGCCAGAGGCGGATCAATGGCCTTAACCTTGCTGTTGAGGACGGCACCCGAAGTGCGTGCAACCTCCCGCAGTGGTCTGATGTCATCAAGTACATATATTGCGCGACCGAATGTTCCGATAACCAGGTCGTGCTCTCTGGGATGAATTACAAGGTCGTAGGTTGATACTGTAGGATAACCATTTACCCACTTGTTCCATATCTTTCCTCCGTCAAAGCTTGCATACAGGCCAAATTCGGTTCCGGCAAACAGAAGCTTCGGTTCAACGGGGTCCTGCACAAAGCAGAGCACATAGCCCCATACCTTTGTATCATCAATTAATCTCTCCCATGTCTTCCCGAAATTCCTGGTTACATACAGATGTGCACTGTTATCGCCGGTCCTGTAGTTGTTGAGTACAACAAATGCTTCTCCTGCAATGTGTAATGAGGCAGTAATCTGAGGTATCCATGAATTCGCAGGGGCTCCTTTTATGTTAGGCGTTGTGTTGGTCCATGTCTTTCCCCCGTCAGTGGTAACCTGGACATTTCCGTCGTCGGTACCTGCCCATATTACGTCCTTCTGAACTGGTGAAGGTGAGATGGTTAAGATGGTAGTATGTACCTCAGCTCCGGTGGCATCAATAGTCATACCTCCGCTTCTGTTGGAATTCTGCTTTTCAGGATTATTTGTTGTAAGGTCAGGTGATATCTTTGTCCAGGTGTCGCCCCTGTCGGTGCTCTTGTGCACAAACTGGCTTCCGAAATAGATCGTATTGTTATCGAACGGATCCTGTGCAAGAGCTGAATTCCAGTTAAACCTCAGCCTTTCATTTGGTACGGCAGAAGGCCTGATGCTGGTGGTGGCACCGGTTTGCAGGTCAACCCTGCGCAGGGCACCTCCCTGTGACTGGGCATAACAATAACGCGGGTCTCCGGCTACCGGCATGGCGTCAAATCCATCGCCACCAATAAGGAATTCCCAGTCTTCATTGATTATACTCCCTCCCCATTTATATGCGGGACCTCGCCAGCTTCCGTTGTCCTGCAGGCCACCATAAATGTAATAGGGCATTTCCATGTCAACAGTTATATGGTAGAACTGCCCCAGGGCAAGGTTCATAATGTGTTTCCATGTCCTGCCCATATCATAACTGATTGCAAGTCCGCCGTCATTGCCCTCGATTATATGCCTAGGGTTGGCTGGATTTATCCACCATGCATGATGATCGGAATGAACGGTTCCTGCAATCCTGTAAGGAAATGTCAACCCACCGTCTTCGCTCATTCCAACACCGGTATGAATGGTGTATAGCCTGTTCTCGTTAGTCGGGTCAATGTGTATTTCAGCATAATAGAAAGGTCTTCCTCCGATTCCCTGTTCACCTCTCTTTTCCCATCTGAAGCCGCCATCGGTTGAACGGTAAATTGCACTCGGCTTTGATTCAATATAGGCATAAACGTATTCAGGCCTGTTGGTCGAAATTGCCAGTCCGATTCTTCCAACCTCAGTTGGTATCCCATTCGTAACCTGGGTAAAAGTCTGTCCTCCGTCGAGGGTCATAAACAAACCTGAACCCGGGCCTCCGGAATTGAAAAACCATGGCCAGCGCTGGTGATTCCACATTCCCACAAAGAGCTTGTCAGGGTTTGTCGGATCCATAACCATATCACCAACACCAACTGTGGTTCCCTTATAAAGTATCTGTGACCATGTTTTGCCGCCATCGGTAGTCTTGTACAAACCCCTCTCGGTATTTGGTCCGAACGGATTTCCGATTGCTCCCACGTAAACAATGTCAGTATTGTTTGGGTTAATCAGTATCCTGTGAATATTGCTGGTTTGCTCCAGCCCCATCAGCTGCCAGGTTTTGCCTCCGTCGGGACTTTTATAGATGCCGCCTCCGTTGGTGATACTGTTTCGCGGATTACCTTCCCCTGTTCCGGCCCAGATTATGTCGGGACGTTTCGGATCAATGGCAAGAGCTCCAATAGAGGCGACTCTTTCGTTGTCAAAAACAGGTTCAAAGGTGATCCCGCCGCCGGTGGTCTTCCATAATCCTCCTGAGGCGGTTCCCACATAAAACACATCATAATTCCTGGGATCGACTGCAATAGCCGTCACCCTGCCGCTCATACCGGCAGGGCCAACACTGCGTGGCCTCATTCCATGAAAGAGACTCATATCAACCTTCTGTGCCTGAAGCGCTGATAATCCGACCGCAACAAGTGCGACAAACGTAAGGAAAGTTCTTTTTTGCATGACTGTTATGCTTTAGGTTAACGCACCAAGTTATCTATTTTTAAATATAGTGACTCCGGCCGGAGGTGCAGAAGAGAGAAACCGATGTCAGTTTTATGTTTTTTTAACAAAAGAAGCCCGGAGGTATCCAGTTCAGGCCAGGAGAATAAAAACTGCAGGAATCTTTGCAACCGGTGGGTCCTTCAGTTTCCATTCACCGACCGGACAGGTAAAAATGAACTCTTCCTGTGTGGTTAAACCGGCCGCAATGCAGAGCTTCGTTGCGGGTTTGCATATCCGTATAAGATCTTCAAGCAAACCCGAGTTACGATATGGGGTTTCGATAAAAACCTGGCTTACTCCCGATTTCGACATTACTTCAATACCACGTATCTTTTTTTCCCGCTCACCTGGTTTAACCGGAAGGTAGCCGTGAAAAGTGAATGCCTGTCCGTTAAGTCCTGATGAGATCAGTGCAAGAAGGATTGAAGAGGGCCCTGGAAGCGGTTTGACCTTTATGCCCAGTTTGTGGGCCAGGAGTACTACCCTGGCTCCCGGATCGGCAATGCCTGGCAAACCCGATTCGCTCATCAGTCCTATGTCTGTGCCTTTAAGCGCCTCGTTAAGTATGCCCTCAATCTCATTCTCCCTGGTATGCTCATTAAGGGTGGTAAAAAATGAATCATCAATAGGGAATAAGGGATCTGTCTTCCTGAGGTAACGTCTGGCACTCCGTAGTTCCTCAACAATAAAATGCCTGAGAGTGGTTACAATCAACGATACTCCTGCTGGAATAGACCCGGAAAGATCAGTCTCCCCCAGTGGAACCGGTATGAGATATAGTGTCCCCTTTGGCACGGTAATTATTAATATTCCGTAAAGATAGTAAAGGAATTGTTCGGGCCACAGACACATTTTTGTTGTCTGTTTACCATTTTTAGGTTAGGTTTGTCATGTAAACAACAGTAAAGGTGAAAATTACTTTCCTGGGAACAGGTACCTCGCAGGGAGTCCCTGTAATAGCTTGTGATTGTGTTGTTTGTAAATCCTCAGACAGCAGGGATGCAAGGCTGCGGACTTCCCTGCTTGTTGAAACCGGGTCATATACCCTGGCAGTTGATGCAGGCCCTGATTTCAGACAACAGATGCTTTCGAACAACGTACGCCGGCTTGATGCAATAGTACTGACCCATGAGCATAAGGACCATATAGGAGGCATGGATGATGTGAGGGCTTTTAACTACCGTACCCGCGATGCAATAGATGTATATGCCGAAGAACGGGTTCTGAAGGCAATGAAGCGGGAGTATGCATATGTCTTTGCCGAAAACCAATACCCCGGTGTACCGAAAATGAGACTAATAGAACTCAATGATTACCCGTTTTCAGTAGGAGATATCAACCTTGTCCCAATCCGGGTTTTTCATTTCAGACTACCGATTTACGGATTCCGGATAGGTGACCTTGCATACGTAACTGATGCCAACTACATTCCCGAAGAAAGCAAAGAGAAACTATATGGGATTAAATATCTTATTATTAATGCATTAAGAAAGGAATCCCATATCTCACATTTTAGCCTAAGGGAAGCAATTGAATTTTCCAGAGAGGTATCACCAAGAAAAACATTCATTACTCATATCGGCCATCAAATGGGTTTGTACTCTGTAGTAATGAAGGAACTTCCGCCTAATATTCAACTTGCATATGACGGATTGTCATTCGACTGCAACGTTTAACGGGCGGGTTATCTCTTATTTTTTACCGATCTGGTAAGCTTCTTCTGGTATGAACTGGAGAAGTAATACTTGTTTTTCCCGAGTCGTGAGGTGGAAACATAACCCGATTTCTTTCGTTCCTTTATCCAGTTGGGTTTCCTGCTCGATGCACATGCACCGGCAAGGAAAGCCATTAGTATAAGGAGTATAATAAACGAATATTTTGTAAAGTATTTCTGCATCTGAAATACGGTTTTCTTCGCTGATGAAATTACAATTTTATTTCCAACCCTGAAATGGGTTCCTTTTTTTTTTTAAGATTGATTATAAATCACCCTGCCAGCTTATTGAAAAACAGTTTAATCATACTAAATTGCATTAATAAAACTCCTGACATCGTATTCATGTTATTTCAATCATGAGACTCCGTTCAAAGAAATCTCTCTTCCTGATTCTGATCATCAGTATCCTGCCTGGAATCATTAATAGTCAGGTGCTTGAAAGTATACGTCTCAGCACAAGAACAGGACTGGCCGCTGAGAGTTACCTTCTGGCCGACAGTACACTTATAAAACCCGAAACATTACGGCCTCTTTTCAGTTTCCTGTGCGATGGCAGGTATCGCACCGCTTCAGATGTGGAGGCAGGATACATCGATGGTTACCATATTCTCAACTTCGACAAGGGGCTACAGCTTCTTGTAAAAAGTAATGGAAAGGGTTATCCCGGGCTCAGATGGGAAGTAATATTCGAAAACAGGGGCTCTGACACCCTGATTATAAGTGATGTAATCCCATTTGGTGAGGACAGGTCGTCGGTGTATATAAAGGGTGACGGCCCATGGGATCTTGCCAGGGCATGGCTTCACCGTCCCGACCACCGGCCTCTGAGGGTAATCCTTCCCGATAATGCCTGGGAACTCGGGTTTTCAGCTTATCCGGTTTCGAATGCTGTTTCAGTGGCAGCTCTTGCAAGGAGAATCAGTGTTGACGGCGGAACCAGGAGAAGGTATGAGACCGAACTGATACCAGGCGCAAAAGTAACATACCACATTTATGCCGATACCTATCGGGGACAATGGCAGGATGGAATGAAGCTTATGTTCAGGGACAGGTACCTCTATGATCTTGAGGTGTTTGATAACTCCCTTTTCGAACGCCCCGATCTTCAATGGATTAAAAGCAGCTACCTGATAGTGCTTCAATACCCCTGGGATATTGAATACTATGATCCATTATCAGGGAAGTACACTTTTGGCGAAACTCTGAAGGAATTTAATGATCTCTTCGGTCATATTGACGTTTTCGGTATCTGGCCAACATGGCCCCGGCTCGGCCTCGACAGACGGAATCAGTGGGACCTCTACAGGAATCTGCCCGGTGGCACTGACCAGCTCAGAAGCTTTTCGCGTTTATTGCGGCAGTATGGTACCCGGTTTTTTATTGCCTATAATCCATGGGACAACAGCACCCGGGAAGAGGATCACCTTGGGGGAATGGCAGAGATTATCAGGCTGACCGAGGCCGATGGTGTTGTGCTTGATACAAAGGGAAGCTCAAGCATGGAACTTCAGATGGCGGCCGACAGCGTAAGAACCGGCGTTGTAATGTTCTCGGAAGGAATGGCAGTGGTTAAGGATATGCCCGGAATTATCTCGGGAAGGGTACACAACGCCATACTCCTTAGTCCCGAGCTTAATCTCAACAAAATAATCAAACCCGATTTTGCAATCTTCAGGGTTGGCGATGTGGGAGAGGAGAGACTCAGGAGAGAGATAGCCATCTCGTTCTTTAATGGCTATGGTATGGAACTGAATATGTTCAGACCAGGTGGCAGGAACGACCTTTTCAGGGATGATATGAGATTTCTTGCGGCAACAACCCGGATACTCAGAGATAACAGCAATGCATTCCTCGATTCTGACTGGACTCCTCTTATCCCCACCGATACTGATAATGTTTTTGTCAACCGGTGGCGCGACGGTGAAAAGACTATATTCACAGTCCTTAATATGAATGACCACGGATACGACGGGTTCCTTTTCGATGACCATTACCAACCTGACTTCCACTATGTTTCACTGTGGCACCATGAGGAGTTGAATCCCTTTAAATCAGGCATGGTGAACCGCATTCCGGTCACCTGTGATGGATGGGGTTCCCGGATGAACGGAACAAGGGGGGAGGGAAGTGTCGATTGTATAGCACGGTTCCCCCGGCTACTGAAAGTTGAAAGAAATGGATGGTCTGTTGCCATAAGCTCACAGTCTGAAGGTACAATTGAGATATGGAAAGGGAACCCCTCAACGGAAACAATCCCTCTGATACTCGAATCCCCTGTCGATACGTTAATCCCTCTGAAAGAGCTTTTTGGCCATTACCAGGGGAAAATAGTACTCAGGCTTTTCACTGGCGAAAACCTGCGCGACGAAAGAATCGTGAAGTTTGACGGCGGCACTCCCGTTCTTGTTTCCGCGACTATCCGCACAGAGCTTTCCGCGTTTGTCCCCGCCGGTATGGTATTGGTACCGGGTAACAGTTTCTCTTACAAGGTTTCGGCAAATGACAATTTCATTCCTCACCCTCTGACAGATACCCTGAGGAGCGTGACGATCGATAGTTTTCTCATCGACATCTATCCGGTAACGAATGAGGCATATTTCGAGTTTATAAGGAGTACAGGCTACAAACCCCGTGATACGGTTAATTACCTGCGTCACTGGACTGAAGGGTTTTACAGGTCGGGGCAGGGCAGTTATCCTGTCGTCTGGATTAGTCCCGACGATGCCAGGGCTTACGCCGCATGGGCCGGAAAGCGGCTGCCAACCGAAGATGAGTGGCAGCTGGCAGCCCAGGGCACCGATGGCCGTACATGGCCATGGGGAAATGAGTTCTACGGCACCAGAAGCAACAATTCGTTTGACCGTATGACACCTGTTGATGCCTTCAGCAAGGGTGCAAGCCCTTATGGTGTACAGGATATGGTGGGAAATGTCTGGCAAATGACTGCCGATACCTACTTCAACGGGAATAACTATTTCATTATCATAAGGGGCGGCAGCTTCTACAAACCGGAATCAAGCTGGTGGTATATTCAGGGTGGTCCCCAGTCACTCGATAAAACGCAGATGCTGTTACTGGTCTCCCCGGGTTTTGACCGCAGCGAGACGTTAGGCTTCAGATGTGTGCAGGATATTAACACAAAAGAGTTCAGGGCCAGAGACCATTAATCAGGCATAACAAGGCGGGGCCCGTCACCGAGCTCCGGCATATAGAAATCGGGAACCAGCCCGGTTCTTCGGCTGTATTCTCTGTTTACAGTCTCTGTTAATACATTTACTCTTGAGCTATCAATCAGGGTTACCGTACACCCGCCGAAACCGGCACCTGTCATCCTCGAACCGATAACGCCGTCAATCTTCCTTGTTTCATTTACCAGAGTGTCAAGTTCTGTTCCGGTAACTTCATAGTCATCTCTTAATGAATCATGCGACTGGTTCATAAGTGACCCGAATCCTGCGAGATTGCCTGATTTCAACTCTTTCACAGCCTGCCTCACCCGGTTGTTTTCGGTTACAACATGCCTAGCCCGTCGAAAAATCGTTTCGTCAGGCAGATACTTGAACATTTCAGGCAGTTCTCCGGTGTCAAGCTCCGATAATGACTCTATCCTGCGGTATTTCTGAAGCATATCAACAGCCGTTTCACACTCTGCCCGCCGCTCATTATACTTTGAGTCGGTCAGCCCCCTCTGTTTGTTCGTGTTGATGATCAGAAGCCGGTAATTGCCCGTGGCAAAGGGTACCACTTCATAATCAAGTGTTCCGCAGTTAAGAAATATTGCACTGTTTCTGCTTCCGAACCCTACGGCAAACTGATCCATTATGCCACAGTTCATTCCGACAAAATGATTTTCGGCATGCTGCGAGAGTTTTACAAGATCGAGGGTTGTGAGGCCTGCCTGCAGCAGTGTGTTCAGGGCGAATGCTGTTACCATCTCAATCGAGGCAGATGATGACAAACCGGCTCCGTTGGGAATATCGCCGGAGAACAGAATCTCGAGCCCGCTGAAACCGATACCCCTGCTTATGAATTCAGCCATAACACCTGCCGGGTAGTTGGTCCAGCTTCCCTTTACAGGCTGAAGCAAACTGTTATGATCAAATGTTGAACCCGTTATGAAATTAAGTGAAGCCATCTTAATCAGCCCATCTTCCGAAGGCCTGACAGCCATATAGGTTCCATATCCGATTGCGCAGGGCATGACGTATCCTGAGTTATAATCGGTATGCTCGCCAATAAGGTTCACCCTGCCCGGACAAAAGAAAAGAACAGGTTTTACATCCCTGTTCCCGAACCGTGCAAAAAACTCTGCATTAAGGTCACTAAAGCTCATTCCGTCAGACTTTCAGTTTCTTTTCAATCTCAGTTATCTGGTTTCTGAAGAGTTTGTCAGTCTCAATAAGATTATTTACCGTTTTACAGGCATGGAGTACCGTGGCATGGTCTTTACCTCCGATATGAGCACCGATACTGGCCAGTGAGGCCTTGGTCATGTTCTTGGAAAAAAACATCGATACCTGCCGTGCCTGTACAATCTCTCTCTTTCTGGTCTTACCCTGCATCAGATCAACGGGTATCTTGTAGAAGTCACATACAACCTTCTGTATGTAATCAATTGTAATCTCCTTTCTAGAATTGCTTACAAGCTTTTCGATCATCTGCCTTGCAAGCTCCAGCGTAATCTCCTTGCGGTTAAGGGTTGACTGGGCGTAGAGTGATATCAGCACAGCCTCCAGTTCCCTGATGTTGTTTGTAATATTGTCGGCCAGGTATTCGAATATCTCATCTGAAAGCTCAATGCCATCGCTATATGCCTTCTGCTTCAGAATTGCGAGCCGAGTCTCATAGTCGGGTTTCTGCAGATCGGCCAGTAATCCCCATTTGAACCTTGAAAGAAGCCGCTGTTCCATACCCTGCAGGTCAACCGGCGGCCTGTCGCAGGTAAGAATAAGCTGCTTGCCTGACTGGTGAAGGTGGTTGAATATGTGGAAAAAAGTATCCTGGGTTTTCTCTTTACCCGAGAATTCCTGCACATCATCAAGAATAAGCACATCTATCATCTGGTAGAAGTGTACAAAATCGTTCTTGTTGTTGTTCCTTATCGATTCAACGAACTGGGTCTGGAACTTATTCGCGTTAACATAAAGAACTATTTTGTCGGGGTGCTTCTCCTTAACCATTATGCCGATGGCCTGCGCAAGGTGGGTTTTGCCAAGTCCGGAATCACCGTATATCATAAGTGGGTTGAAGGCGGTTTTCCCGGGGTTGTTACCTATGGCTATGCCTGCCGAACGGGCAAGACGGTTACACTCACCTTCAATGAAATTATTAAAGCTATAGTCGGGATTGAGCCTCGGATCAAAGTGCACCTTCTTGATGCCGGGTATTATAAAGGGGTTCTTTATTGAACTCTGAGTCACCTCAAATGGAACCTGAACCGGCTTATTGTCAAGCTCAGTCTTATTCCTTGAAGGATATTTTACCGTGTAGGGTTTTCCGTTGGCAACCGCACTGTTCTCCATTATTACATTGTACTCGAGCTTAGCCTCGTTACCTATTTCCCTTCTGAGAGTCTTCCTGAGGATGTCGATATACTGCTCCTCAAGATATTCATAGAAAAATGGACTGGGCACCTGAATCGTCAGAATGTTTTTCTCAAGTTTTAGCGGTACTATTGGCTCAAACCATGTTTTGAAACTCACAGCAGGAATAATGTCCTTTATTATCCGTAGACAGTTATTCCAGACGTCACTGTGCGACTTGTTCATGTAGCATTGAATAAGAATGTTCTTAAAAAGGTTTTTTCTCGCTGAATCCGGAGGCAATATTTGTAAAAAAAAAACTTAAAAAAAAAACTTTTTTTGCTTGACTTTTAAAAATATTGTATATGAAATTAGTCCTCAGTAAGTTAAAGAAAAATAAAAAAATCGTATTTTAAGGTATTGAAATATAGTAACTTAAGTCAATCGTTGCATTATACCCGTTCATTACCAGTGAGTTGTCGTATGTGGTTCCGGGAATATGTTTTACAAATAACGGAATAATGACTCTAATATATGAAATCAAATTGAAATTCAGTCTCGGGAACCAATAATTAAATTATCTAAATCACTTTTCCCCTTTCTTACCAAAAACTGAAAAGTGAACATATCTTTTCGGATTCTTCTGCAGGTCCTCCAACAGGTAACTGAGGTTTGCAAGGCTGTTGTTAAGGTTTATGTATACCGAGTCGTCGGTCATCAGTTTTCCTGCACTGCCTTTTCCGTCATTAATTGATTCCAGCAGAGATGCGGTTTGAGCGGCTGCATCCCTCAGCCTGTCAATGGTTCCGGCGATATCGGCTGCTGCAATAGAGTCGGTGATGGCTGTTATACTGGTTATTGTGGAATCGAATCTGGCGGTGTTGTCGGCGAGCATACCCGAGAACCGGTTCAGGTTTTTAATGGTAGCCTCAATTTCATTCTGGTTTTCGCGAAGTGATTCCGCAAGGGTGCCGGTGATGGAATTGATGTTGGCAGTGGTTTGCTGAAGATCCTCTGACATTGAGGGAGTGAGGGTACTGTTGAGTGACTGAACCATTGAATCGAGCCTGAGAACGGTTATCTCAACAGCATCCTTCAGAGGTATTAGTTCATTCTCAAGGCGTGTCATAATTGGTACTGCCAGCCTGCCAGCTATTGTGTCTCCGCTGGTGTGAACTCCGGTCTCAGTGCTGAAAATGAACTGGATTTTCATTCCTGCAATCAGGGTAGCTGTAGTAATTTCTGCCACGCTGCCTTTTGGAATCATCATCTTTTTGTCAAGGCTCAGGGTAACCAGCAACCGGCCGGTTCCGTCATCGATAAACCTGATACTCTGCACAACACCCACCTTGTAGCCGCTGACCTCAATGGGGTTCGATTCGCTCAGGCCGCCAATCTCATTGTAAACCACATAGTAGTGAGCCGTACGTGTAAGAAGGTTTGCCCCCTTGAGAAAGCTGTACATCCATATAAAAAGTATGATTGTCAACAGTGCGACGGAGCCGATTTTTATTTCTCTTGAAATCACCATATCTCTTCTGTTAGCGTTTCGTGGTTGCTTCTATGGCCTGCGAAAGGGGTATTGTTGTGTTGCCCCTGAAGGCAATAACAAAGGCATCGGGATATTTATCTGTTATCTTTTTCCTGTAGTCAACAGCCTCCTGGTAGCTTCGGAACTTTCCGGAAGTGTACCTGTACCTGTCGGTTGCGGGATACTCAAAAAGGTCGGTCAATCCCCTGAAGTTTGCAGGGTTAAGGTCCTTCTTCTCCCTGGTGGTGGCAATCTGAACCGTGAAGAATATCTCCGCGCTGCCTGCTGCAGTAACCGCAGCAGTTTGTGTTTTTACCGGTTCTTCCCTTACAGTGGTAAATGAACTGCGTTTGTCTATATTGGACTTGTATTCTCTGAATGCCCTGAAAATTGCAGAGGCTATGTAGTCCTGGCCCTGTTCCGATTTCAGGAACTTCTCCTCCGCAGGATTTGAGATAAATCCTGTCTCTACCAGAACGCTTGGCATTGTCGTCATCCATAGTACCAGAAAACCACCCTGTTTCACACCCCTGTCAATTCTGCCGGCACGTTCCCTGAACTGGTTCTGGATCAGCGTAGCCAGTTCGAGACTCTGTTTAAGGTAAACGTTCTGCATAAGGCTGAATATAATGAACGATTCAGGTGACTTCGGGTCGTAACCCTCATAACGTGTGGTATAGTTTTCCTCCAGGGTGATGACCTCATTCTCCTTCATGACGACAGAAAGGTTCTGGTTTTCCTTGTCAGTACCCAGTACAAATGTCTCACTTCCCGCAACATTGCGGCTGACGCCCTGCCTTACTGCATTGGTATGGATCGAAATAAACAGGTCAGCGTTGTTTTTATTGGCAATGTCAGCCCTTCTGTCAAGTTCTATAAACACATCTTTCTCCCTGGTGTAAACCACCTTTACATCACTGAGGTTCTGCTTGATATAGTTACCTGTTTTAAGGGCTATTGCCAGTACAATATCCTTCTCCCTGCTCGCTGATCCTATTGCACCGGGGTCTCTTCCACCATGCCCGGCGTCAATTACAACAACGAATTCCTTTGTCACGGGGCTAACAAATCCGGATGTGGAAAGAAGCAGGAGGGGAACAATGACAACCAGCCTCATTCTTAGGTTTAAAATAATATCCTTCACTGTTCCGTTTTTACCCGGGGTAGCCATTTAACATCCCTTTTTTTTGGTAGTTTTGCCTCAGTAATGGTTATGTGGCAAAAACCATACAAAAATAGCATTTAAGTTGTATTTTCTGAATCATAAACGCACACTGTCCCTTATTCTTGTTCTGATACCATTCTTATTCTCTGTGGGTCAGGGTGTGGGTGTTATTCCCGATACACTTTTAATCTCCACTGATACTCTGACAATTACCAGGGATAGTCTTTTCTATACAAGGATATCGGATGATGCCATTGAATCAACAGTCGCATACAAGGCTGCCGGGTACAAAAAGAATAATATGTCGGAAAGGAAGGTCTACCTGATTGACGAGGCCGAGGTAACATATCAGAACATCTATCTCAAGGCCGATTCGGTGGTGCTTGATATGGATCTTGCCACAATTTTTGCTTCCGGCAGGCGCGACAGTACAGGAAAATCAACCGGCAAGGTCATTTTCAGGGAGGGCAGTGAGTCTTACGAGGTAGATACCCTCCGCTATAACTTCAAAACATCACGGGCAATTATCGTGAACCTGGTTACAAAGCAACAGGAGGGTTTCCTGCACAGCTCAGTAACCAAAATGCAGGACGACGGGACCCTTCACTTCGGAGGCAGCAGCTTTACAACCTGCGACGCTGAGCATCCACATTTCCAGATTGTGATGCCCAGGGCGAAAATCTATCCCGATGAGAAGATAGTATCGGGCCCGGCTTACCTGGTGATTGAGGACATACCTTTACCCCTTATAGTCCCGTTTTTCTATTTCCCGGTACAGGAAAAACTGGCATCGGGTATTCTTATTCCCCGTTACGGACAGGAACAGCAGCGGGGGTATTTCTTATCTGAGGGAGGATACTATTTTGCCGGGACCGAGTATTTCGATCTCCGTCTTACCGGAAATATCTACACCAACGGTACATGGATGGCAACAGCCTCCTCCAGGTATAATGTCAGGTACCGGTATTCAGGGAACCTTGCCTTCAGCTACGCAAACAATATTAGCGGAAACAAGGGACTGCCCGACTATAATAAGACCAGAAACTACAGGATTACCTGGAGCCATTCGCAGGATGCCAAAGCGAATCCCGGATCGCGCCTTTCGGCCAATGTCAACATGAGTTCAAGCAGTTTTGACAGGAATAATACCTATCAGCCGCTTGAAAATGTTACCACCCAGAGACAGTCAGGTATCAGCTATTCAAAAACATGGGCAGGTACACCATTCAATTTTGCGTCGAGCGTTAACCATAGCCAGAATAATGCAAACAAGACTGTAAGCCTGAACCTGCCAAGGGCAACTCTGAACATGGCGAGGATTTATCCCTTGAAGGGGAAACGCAGCGCGGGTCCGTCAAAATGGTATCAGGATCTGCAACTTCAGTATACTGCTCAGCTTGATAATCAGATTAACACCTACGACAGCCTGCTTTTCACCAGGAAAGTGTGGAAAAACGCAAAGGCCGGTTTTAAACATGAAATACCACTAAGCCTTCAACTTCGGCCATTCAGGAATTTCACCATTTCTCCTTCATTAAGGTATACCGGTGTACTCTATCCTCTTAAAATCAACAAAATATGGGTTCCCGACTATTTTGACCCCGACCTTAACAAGGTTGTGCCCAGGGTTATTATAGATACTATAAGCGGTCTCTCTTACGGGCAGGCGGTCAACCCTTCAATAAGTGCCGGATACAGCCCCCAGATATTCGGCTTTTATGAGTTCAGGAACCCGGGGGAAAGAAGACTTCAGCAGGTCAGGCATGTTGTTAAACCCACTCTCGGGTTCTCATTCATTCCGAGCATCAAGGGACTTTCTACACCCATGTACAGGCAGGTTCAGATAGACTCAACAGGCAGGGAGGTTACATACTCAATTTTCGAGAATTCCATTTTCGGAACCCCTGCATTGTCACAAAGGAGCGGAGCAATCAGTATCGGTATTGTAAATATCCTGGAAGCAAAGGTATTCGAGAAAAACGATACAACCGGTAAGCCTGAGAAGGTAAGTATCATTGAGAACTTCAGTATGTCAACTTCTTATAATATTTTTGCTGATTCCCTCAACTGGTCGCCCGTCGCAATGTCGTTCAGAACCATGCTGTTCAATCAGGTATCACTGTCGGCCAGTGGTTCATTCTCTCTCTATGCCACCGATGAAAACGGAAGATCTATCTCCAGGTTCTACTATGAAACTGACAGGAAGCTGATGCGCCTGCAGAACTTTTCAACCAGTGTTGATTTCGACCTTGGACGTTTGATAAGGGGTGATCAAACTACGGAAAGTGGTTCAGGGAGAACTACCCAGAGACCTGTGGGAGGCGGCAGAACCAGTCTCGACGGCAGCAATGAGGACCTTCCGGGGAGGGAACAGACTCAGGAAGGACCTTTGCTAAGTGCCCCTCTAAGCCTTGAATTCGACGAGTACGGCTATGCCATCGTTGATCTTCCCTGGACCATGAACCTGGCATATAACCTCTCACTTTCCAAAACCCCCAAGGAAACAACAATATCACAGCAGGTTACATTGAACGGGTCATTGAAAATTGCTGACAAAACAAATATAACCTATGTTACCGGCCTTGACATTAAACAGAAGGAGATTACAATGACCCGTATAGGCGTAAACCGGAGCCTGCACTGCTGGGATATGAGCTTTAACTGGATTCCCACCGGATATCTGAAGAGCTGGGACTTTACAATCCGGATTAACTCTTCAATGCTCAGTGATCTTAAATACGAGAGGCGAAAGGATTACAGGGACAATCTGTAATCTCTTCCGGTGAAAATTCCACCTCTATGCCCACAAACATCTTTCTATCCCTTGCAACGGAATATCAAATGATGTAACTTCAGTGATTAATGTAAAAACTATAATTCACCATGAAAAAAATCATTTCAACCAGCACGGCACCTTCCGCCGTGGGCCCATACAGCCAGGCAGTTGAAGTAAGCGGTACTCTTTATATCAGCGGTCAGATTCCGCTCGATCCGGCAACCGGTAAGATGGTTGAGGGAGGCATAACGGAACAGACAGAACAGGTATTGAAGAATATCGGTGAGATACTCAAAGCCGCAGGTTACCGTTTCTCCGATGTTGTGAAGTCGACATGCCTCCTTGCCGACATGTCATATTTCAGGGAGATGAATGAGGTTTATGCGAGGTACTACAGTGAGAAGCAGCCTGCCAGGGCAGCATTTGCAGTTAAGGGGCTGCCCCTTGGTGCACTGGTTGAGATCGAAACAATAGCTGTGAAATAAAAACGGCGCGGAGAATCTCCGCGCCGGTCTTATATCATACGGGCAGGTACTATTCTGCCACAATTTCGAAGTCAATTTCAACCCTGACCTCCCTGTGGAGTCTTACGGTTGCCTTGTACTGGCCAATCTCTTTTATAAGATCACCTTCAATCATAATCATCTTGCGGTCAATATCGAACCCTTTTTCCTTGAGGGACTCTGAAATCTGGATAGTGTTGACCGAACCGAAAATCTTCCCTGATGACGATGTTTTGGCTCCTATTACCAGAGAGGTGCCCGACAGCTTGTCGGCTATTGCCTGGGCTTCAAGTTTGATGCTCTCTTCCTTGTGAGCTCTCTGTTTAAGATTCTCGGCGTGAACTTTCCTGGCCGATGGGGTGGCCAATACAGCAAATCCCCTGGGAATCAGATAGTTGTTTGCGTATCCGTTCTTCACCCTGACTATATCATCTTTCTGGCCAAGATTTGGCACATCCTGTTTGAGTATTATTTCCATCTCTTGTCCTCCTTATTTTAATAGGTCAGTTACGTAAGGAAGCAGAGCAAGGTGACGAGCACGCTTTATTGCCTGCGAAACCTTTCTCTGATACTTGAGTGAAGTTCCGGTGAGTCTTCTTGGAAGAATCTTTCCCTGCTCATTCAGGAACTTTTTAAGAAACTCAGGATCCTTATAGTCAACATACCTGATCTTGTTTTTCTTGAAACGGCAGTATTTTTTCTTCTTAACCTCAACAGTCGGAGGGGTAAGGTATCTTATTTCAGATTCGTTCATTGCCATGGCTTATTCCTCCTTCTGTTTTTCTGTTTCTCTCTGCCTTCTTTTCTTTTCAGCGTATTCAACTGAAAACTTGTCCATTTTGAACGTCAGGAATCTGATAATCCTTTCGTCCCTTCTGTACTGTAGTTCAAGTTTCTCAATAAGTTCACCCGATCCCTTGAATTCGATCAGGTAGAAAAAGCCGGTCGATTTCTTCTGAATGGGATAGGCCAGCTTTTTAAGACCCCAGTTCTCTTCATGAACGATCATACCTTCGCTGTCGGTAATGACCTTCTTGAATTTCTGTACCGCTTCCTTCATCTGGATTTCAGACAAAACGGGAGTTGCAATGAAAACGGTTTCGTACTGATTCAACATAGTCACGTGTAGTTAATTAATCATTTTTTTTCTTTAAAAAGTGGGTGCAAAAGTAATCTTTTTTTCATAATATAAAAAACATTTTGGCAATTTACATTATCAGCCGTCTGTGAATATCTTTCAATGGGATGACATATGACCGGCACTATTATCGGTCGGCCATTTTGTTTATATTTGCCGGAGACTGCAACATAATCATCGCAGCAACTTTTATGGAGAATTTTATTGTTTCAGCGAGAAAATACAGGCCGGCAACATTCGATATGGTTGTTGGTCAGGATAGTATTACCTCAACCCTGAAGAATGCCATCAGAAACAACTATCTGGCCCAGGCTTATCTTTTCTGTGGACCCCGGGGAGTAGGGAAAACCACCTGTGCCAGGATTTTTGCAAAAACCATCAATTGCAGCAACCTGAACGACAAAGTCGAACCCTGTAATAAATGTGAATCGTGCATGTCGTTCAACACCCTGCGATCACTTAACATACACGAGCTCGATGCTGCTTCAAATAATAAGGTTGAAGATATACGGACCCTGACCGATCTGGTTAGAATACCCCCTCAGATAGGTAAATACAGTATATATATAATAGATGAGGTTCATATGCTTTCTTCGTCGGCCTTCAATGCTTTTCTTAAAACCCTTGAGGAGCCGCCGGCGCATGCCATTTTCATCCTGGCAACTACCGAGAAGCATAAAATAATACCCACTATTTTGTCGCGCTGCCAGATCTTTGACTTTAACCGGATAAGGACTGACGAAATAGTGTTGAGGTTAAAATATGTTGGCGACAGCGAGAAAATTGAGTATGAAGAGGAAGCCCTGCATGTGATTGCTGTTAAGGCCGACGGTGCCTTGCGCGACGCTCTTTCAATTTTCGATCAGCTAATAAGTTACGGAAGCGGGAAAATAACATACCGTGATGTAATCGATAACCTCAACATGCTCGATTACGATTATTACTTCAGGGTAGTGGAGGCAACCCTTGAGGGTGATTACGGCAAAACACTGCTTATTTTTAATGGGATTCTTGATAATGGTTTTGACGGACACAACTTCATTGCCGGACTCGGCAGTCATCTGCGTGATCTGCTTGTTAGTCGCGATGAAACTACCGTAAAACTTCTTGAGACTGCTCCTGCCATTCGCGACCGATACAGGGGTCAGGCATCCAAATGTTCGGTGAACTTTCTATTCAGGGCTCTTGATGTCTGCAATTCATGCGACCTGGCTTACAAGACCAGCAGAAACCAGAGGCTGCTGGTTGAAATAGCCATGTTACGTCTCTCAATGTTGAATCAGGGTGCAGGGCAGGAAGAGAACCCTGAAAAAAAAAAGAACGAACCTGACAGCCTGAATGTTAATTCTGCGCCAAACGTTTCCGGTAGAGCTGCTGTTCCGGGTTCCCCCGCTGAAAACGACTCAATATCAGATAGATCAGTTCCTGAGAAGAAAGAGGTAAGACAGGCCGGTACAAAAACACTGTCTCTTAAGGATGCATTGGCCAACGGAGTAAATGAGCCTTTGAATAAGCCCGCGGGCGACATGAATGGCGGTAAAGCACATAAGCCGGCACAACCTGCTGTTACCGGCCAGCCTTTTACCGAGGCTTCATTTATTGAAACGTGGAAGGAATTTGCATTAACTATAAGGAATGAAACTCCGCGTATCGCCGGACAACTGCTGGATCAGACACCGGCACTTCCGGAGGACAATAACATACGTGTAACCCTCAGTAATTCTGCGCTTAAGGAGGAATTCGACAGGAAATACAGGTATTTTCTGCAGGAACACTTTAACCGGAAATTTGCCGGACGAAGCTTCACCATAGAAACCGGAACAGAGGAGAGTGAACAACAAACTTCAGTCTACTATACTGATGAACAGAAGTTTGCATACCTTGCGAATAAGAATCCGGCTCTGAAGGAACTAAGGAAGAGCCTGAACCTCGATTTTGAATAGAAATACTGATGGCTGATAAGGAAAACAATATGGATCTCGATCGCCGGCTCGCAGATTATGTATTGAACCATTCACATTCGATGCTCAGTGTAGTCAGCAGGAACTATGTTTATGAAAGGGTTAATGCAAGGCTTTGTTTAGCCCATGCCGGCAATCGTAATGATATTGAAGGCAAAACCCTTGAGGAAGTATGGGGAACGAAGAACTTCCTTCAGAATATCAAACCAAGGGTAGACAGATGTCTTCAGGGAGAAACAGTTCTTTATGAGGCGGGATTTGAAACTCCGGAAAAAGGTTACCGGTTGTATCAGGTTACACTACGTCCTTTCAACAAATCAGAGGGTGTGGTAACGCATCTGCTGGCTGAAAGTATTGATGTTACTGAGATCAGGGAAGCCGAAAGTGCCGTTCGCCAGATAGAGGAGGAATTCAGGAACCTGGAGAGAATGCTTCCCGTGGGTTTTCTGAGGACTGAGAATGACGGCCGGTTAATACATATGAACCCGGCCTGCAGGGAGATACTCGGCATCCCGGATGACTTCATTACAGATGATCTGAATTTCGGGAACTTATACGCCGATATATCGCTCTTCGGTATCCATACCGGGTTGCTTGAAGAAAACCCGACCAGATCCCTTGGACGTACAAGACTAAAAACACACCAGGGGAAGGAGATATCATGCAGACTGACCGGATACCTTGTAAGAAATACCGGCGGATCGGTATCACATATTGACTTTGCTATTGAAGATGTTACACGCGAACAATACCTCGAGGACCGGCTGGTCCACGCCCGGAAACTTGAAACAGTAGGTGCTCTGGCTGGAGGAATAGCTCACGACTTCAACAACATCCTGGCCGCAATTTTTGGTTATGCCGAGATGTCTGTTAACGACCTCCCTGAAGGATCAGCTTTATCGGAGAACATGAAGAAGATTATCTCTTCTGTATCCAGGGCAAGATCGCTGACGCGGCAGGTACTCACCTTCAGCAGACATATAGAACAGGAGAAAGTTCCGGTTGATCCCTGCAGGGTGATTACGGAAACAATTAACTATGTAATGGGTTATCTCCCTGAAGGAATTGAGATAGAGAACAATACATCGGACAACTGCAGACTGGTTTACGCTGATCCCACACAACTCTTCAGGGTTTTCCTGAATCTTATCAACAATGCAATTCAGGCGATGGAACCGTCTGGCGGTAAACTGACGATATCACTTGAGGTCCGGAATTTCACAGGAGACAACAGACAGTCTGTTTCGTATATTTCCGGCGAGCATGTATTGATTACCTTTTCTGATACCGGCAGGGGTATGGAGAAGGCTGTCCTTGAAAGGATATTTGAGCCCTTCTTCACAACACGCGACATTGGCAAAGGTACAGGTCTTGGTCTTTCAGTAGTACATGGAATTATATCTGAACTCGGTGGTGAGATAGATGTAACAAGCCAGCCGGGTGCTGGCTCTTCCTTCACCCTCAGTATACCATCATTTGATTCCGAGGGGAAAGCTGTTATTGAATCACTTCCCGAAAGACGCCTGCTGGTTATTTCAGATAACATTTATGAATCGGGGATGTTATGTATGGGACTTGAGAACTCGGGCTATACACTTACCCATGCCACATCGGCCGATGGTTTGCTAAATTGCCTGAGGAAAAAGAATTCAATACCGGACCTGATAGTCCATATTGATGGTCTTCCCGATTTCCCGGCTAATGATCTTCTCCTTTTAATTGAACGTACAGGCATTAATCTTCCGATATTAGTCATAACTGGTGAACAGGATTTGATTTCAGGTGAAAGATTCTTAAATTCGCTCCATAGAGTACAGTTCCTTATTAAACCCGTTTCACTCAGGGAAGTAAGAAACGCAGTTGAAGTGATCCTAACTGGCAAATAATATATTATGTCTGCAATTTTGATCATTGATGATGAATCCGAGATAAGGGAGATGCTGCGGACCGTTCTGCAGCGCAACAAGTTCACGGTAATTGAGGCTTCCAATGGCAAGGAAGCTCTGGCCAAATTCAAACCTTCCCTGGTCGATTTTGTAATAACCGATATACTAATGCCCGAGGAGGATGGGCTTGAGGTAATTATGAAACTGCGGCGACTTAAGCCCGGTCTGAAGATAATTGCCATATCGGGAGGTGGCAAGGCAGGGCCTGTAAACTACCTTAACCTTGCGGAGGCTTTGGGAGCCGATGCGGTTCTTGCCAAACCATTTTCACTTAACGATCTTGTTGCCATGATCAGGCAGATGGAGGGCTAAACTAATTTATCCCATGTTTGTTATAATATTTGGTACAGTACTAACCGCACCAGGCAAGTCAGAATAAAAATATCTTTGATTATAAACACTTTAACCTGATTAATTCATAAACCCAAAATTAATCACAATAATACGGTTTTACAACTCTACGATGGACTAACAAGGAGTTTTGTTTTGGATTTCTGTTTGTGATTTGTGGATTATTTCATTGGAAGATTCTGTTTGTTCGGGCAAAGCCGTTAGC
>Ga0209835_1000091_pt1 | contig 63744 bp, 47 predicted proteins | sample LakKivwa52mmetaG_FD_184138 | JGI IMG/M metagenome (GOLD analysis project Ga0209835, IMG submission 184138) | Anoxic lake water microbial communities from Lake Kivu, Rwanda to study Microbial Dark Matter (Phase II) - Lake Kivu water 52m metaG... | ecosystem: Environmental > Aquatic > Freshwater >...
AAACAAGCGCAAATTTAAAGCAATTCAGACCGGTGGTCCTTCCGGAGGATGCATCACAGAAAAAGATTTAGACACGCCTATTGATTTTGAAAACCTAACTGCACTGGGGTCCATGATGGGATCAGGCGGTATGATCATCATGGATGAAGATAACTGTATGGTTGACGTCGCACGATTCTATTTAGACTTTACAGTCGATGAATCTTGTGGCAAGTGTACACCATGCCGTGAAGGTACCAAGCAAATGCTTGATATTTTGAATCGAATCTGTGATGGATTTGGCACGATGGAAGATATCGATGAACTCGAACGACTTGCCCATATGATTCAAGAAACTTCACTTTGTGGTTTAGGTCAAACTGCACCGAATCCAATTTTATCAACACTCAAACATTTCAGACATGAATACATCGCACATGTTGTTGAACACACATGTCCTGCAGGAGTATGCCGTGAACTCACAAACTTCGTCATTGATGATCATTGTATTGGTTGTACGAAGTGCGCGAGAAGTTGCCCAACCAATGCCATTTCAGGTTGGCCAAAACAGAAACATTTAATCGATTTAGATTTATGCATCCGTTGCGGTGCTTGTAAGAAAGCATGTCCGGTCAATGCCATTTCCAGCCAGCCGTTGCATGAGGAGGTCCGTTCATGATTAAAGATGTTCATATCAAAATCAATGGTCAAGACTTGATTGCCAAGTCCAATGAAACCATTTTAAAAGTTGCTGAAAAGAATCATATTTTCATCCCAAGACTTTGTTATTTTGAAGGTGTTCACGAAGAAGGTAATTGCCGTGTATGCTCTGTCAAGATCAACAATCAAAAAAACTTAAAACCTGCATGTAAAACCTTAGTGGATGAAGGCATGAATATTGTCACTGATGATGTTGATGTCTACAATGCTGTAACCATGAATTTGGAACTCTTAGCACATAAACATCATTTCGAATGTTTCAACTGTTCAAGAGAAGACAATTGTGAATTTCTAGACTTACTCCGTGTCTATTCTGTTGAAAATGAGTTAACACACCTTTATGGTTATCATGATGCAACCAGATATTTTTCGGATTCATCCGATGTGCTCACCATTGATTCATCAAAGTGTATTTTATGTGGCAGATGCGTATCTGCTTGTGAAGCATTTACTGGGTTAGGTATATTGAACTATAATGAACGTGGTTCAGAGACTTATATCGGTCCAGCACTTTTTCATAATCTTGAAGATGCAGGATGTATCTATTGCGGTAAATGTATTCAAGCTTGCCCAACAGGAGCTTTGCGTGAAAAAGATGATATCCGTGAATTTGAACTTGCACTCAGAAATAAAAATAAGAAAGTTGTTGTTCAAGTTGCACCATCGATTCGTGCAACCCTCGGTGAAGAATTCGGTATGCCCATTGGAACAAACGTTGAAGGCTTGATGTTTGCAGCACTCAAAGCACTTGGTGTCGATGAAATCATGGACACGAACTTTACAGCTGACTTGACCATTTTAGAAGAAGGTACAGAATTCATTAATCGTCTTCAAAACAATGGACCATTCCCAATGTTCACTTCATGTTCACCGGGTTGGGTCAATATGCTCGAACTCTATTATCCAGAATACATTCCGAATCTTTCATCATGTAAATCACCTCAACAAATGGCGGGAGCACTCATCAAAACGCATTATGCACAAGAACTCAAACTCAATCCAAAAGATATCGTTTCTGTTTCCATCATGCCATGCATTGCGAAAAAAGCAGAAGCAAAACGTCCAGATATGGGTAGAGACGGATATCAGGATGTTGATATTGTGCTCACCACAAGAGAACTGGCTCGAATCATCAAACGACATAAGATTCCATTTGAAAAACTAACTCCAATGAAGCCTTATGGAGAACTTGCATCTTACACAGGCGCTGGAACAATCTTTGGAGCAACTGGTGGTGTCATGGAAGCTGCATTAAGAACAGTCACAGAGATTCTTGAAGGACACTCAACTCCGATTGATTTTAAAGAGCTTAGAGGCACCCAGGACATCAAAGAAGCAACATACATGATTCAGGGTACACCCATTCATGTTGCAGTTGTCCATGGTGGCAAAGCCATTCAAAGTTTTATGAATGATTTAAGAGAAGGCAAGAAGCAATATCACTTTGTTGAAGTCATGGGTTGTACAGGGGGCTGTATCAATGGTGGTGGTCAACCCATTGTGCCTTCCTATATTTATGAGAAGACAGATATTCGAGCAATCAGAGCATCAGTCCTTTACAATATCGACGAACAAACGACTTTGAGAAAATCACATCAAAATCCATTTGTGAAGAGTTTATATGAAAAGTTCTTAGGCGAACCTAACTCTCATGTTTCTCATGAATTATTGCATACACATTATCAGAAACGCACACCATATTCAAACTTATAAAAGGAGTTCCCATGAAAAAACTGATCAGTCTTGTTTTGTTAATCTTGGTACTAACATCATGCCATCCATCAGAACAAAGCATCTCCATGATTGTCCCATCGGGCAGTCCTGAACTTGCTCAGTTATACATGCAAAATACTCGTCTATATGTTGTCGATATCGTACAAGGTGCTGATCCCTTGGTTGCAGCATTTGCATCAGGTTCTCATGACGTCATCTTTGCACCGACCAATTTGGGTGCAAAAATGTATGGCGCTGAACCAAACTATGTGCTCCTCGGTGTTGTCGTTTGGGGAAATCTTTATCTAGTATCACAATCAGATTTATCGGATTTAGAAAACAAAGATATTACAGTCTTTGGGCAAAACCAAACATCAGATATCATCTTACGACATGTTCTTCTTGAGCAGAATATCAATGCTCAATTCTCCTACGTGGATTCTGTAGCAACTGCTACGTCTCTCTTCCTGGCTGATCCATCTAGAATCATCTTGACTGCAGAACCTTCCTTTTCGAAGATTCAGTCCTTGGTGACAAACTTAAGATGGATCAGTCTTCAGGAAGCCTATGGTGATATTCACGGGACAGCATCATACCCACAAGCTGGCGTTTTTGTGAAACGTGATTTAGATGAAAACACAAGAATTCAAATCGAGGACGATTTGAAGGAATCTGTTGAACGTGTGACAGAACAACCAGGGCTTGCTGCGATATTATCAACACAACTCAATTCAACCATGGAATCAAGTATTCTTGAAACAGCCATTCCAAACTCTAATTTAATGTATCAAAGTGCAAGTCTTGCCAAAGATGCAATCATTCTTTATTTTGAAATGATGATGGAATTCAACAGTCTTCTCATCGGTCAAATGCCACCAGATGATTTTTATGGAGGTCACTCATGACAACCAAAACCATTTATCAAGCAGGATCACTCCTGCTTTTCGTTTTCCTATGGTTACTCTTGATTGATGTCATCAATCATCCTTTGATCATGCCTTCACTCTCATCTGTTCTCCGTAGTGTTGTAGGGATTTTGACATCACTTCAAACACTAGAAATCATTCTGATGACCTTATTTAGGTTGGTCATTTCTATTTTACTCAGTCTGGGTATTGGTGTCCTCTTAGGGATATTGTCCGGTATCATTCCAGAAATATCTTGGTTGCTCAAACCACATGTCACAGTGTTAAGAACTATCCCAGTGATTTCAATCATTGTCATTTTACTGGTGTTATTTGGCTTCAATATTGCACCATATGTCATCACTTTTCTCATGGTTTTCCCCATCATTTATCAAGCATCCTATGAAGGTATTAGACACATGGATCATGAACTCAAAGATGTATACCGATTAGAACAGCACGATTTAAAACTAGCCATCAAATATCTTTATTTACCAATGATCACACCTTATATCACATTATCGATTCTACAATCATTTGGATTAGGACTCAAAGTTTTAGTCATGGCAGAGTATTTATCACAAACCAGAAACTCGATTGGTAACGCACTCTATTTATCGAAGGTTAACCTGGAATATGATCAAGTTTTTGGCTGGTCCATTGTGCTGATTTTATTATCTCTTCTATTTGAGACAATCTTCAGAAAGTATCAAAATCGGAAATCCTGACTATGTCAATATGTCCGAAAAACGTCTTTTTGATCATTTATATGGATAAAATATAAAAACTAGATAGCATTTCTCTATGATATGGATAAAAAGTATTTGAAATGAGTTTTTATGTTTGTTTTTAGTTGACGTAGACTGTAAAATTCATGTATAATACAAGTGTTTCATCTACCTTTTGTGAGATGAGACGCATGAATTGGTCCTAATGTCTACATCCCCCCCAGGCATTAGGACTCTTTTTTTTTCTGAAGAAACATCGTATAATCAAAGTATACGAAAAGAGGTAACGATATGGCATTCATGGAAATACATTTCACATCCAAAGTTTTAGATCTCAGTGTATCTGTTAATGTACTGGTACCAGATGATATCAAAGAGGGTGAAAAACTCAAAGTCCTTTATCTTTTGCATGGCTATATGGGTAATCATACCGATTGGGTCAGGTATACTTCGATTGAACGGTATTTATGGAATCACCGAATGATTGTCATCATGCCATCTGCGATGAATAGTTATTATGCAGATATGGCTTATGGTATGCCTATTTTCACATATATATCTCAAGAACTTCCTCAGTATATGGAAAAGTTATTACCGATTTCTAAACGAAGAGAAGACCGATATGTTTGCGGTTTATCGATGGGTGGCTATGGAGCATTCAAAGTAGCTTTGACTTACCCGGAATCATTTGCATATGCTGGTTCACTATCAGGTGCACTCGATGTGATCAGCATTCGGACGATGATGAAAGACACACCAAGAGCTAACCTTTATGATGCCATGTTTGGCGATCAAACGATTGAAGGTTCAGCAAATGATCTTTTCCATCTGGTTGATCAAAATGTAGCGAGTAAACAAAAAATGCCACACCTCTATATGGCATGTGGCACCGAAGATTTTCTATATCAAGACAATCTCAAATTTAAAGCACATCTCTTGAAAAAACATGTAACACTCACATATGTTGAGGGTCCGGGTGATCATTCATGGGCATTTTGGGATCAATATATCTTAAAATTTTTAGAGCACATCAAAGAAGGTCAATAGACCTTTTTGTTTATCCAAAGGATAAACTCATGGAACATTTTGTTCCAAGCAAGTTCGTTATGCACATCATCAGTTTCGATGTATTTGATGTCTTGAATACCTTTTTGGATTAATAATGCTTTAAAATTGCGACTGTTATTCAAATAGATTTGATTAAAGTTTTTTTCGGGTTCATAGGATGTTTCATTTTCCCCGATGGAGATGAAGTAACGCTGGTTAGCAGGTAATTTTGCATCACCGATATAGGCTAGAAATGGTTCCTCATTGAACCATGAAGCAAGTGAAAAGATGCCAACGATAGAAAATAGATCAGGAAATTTTGCAGCAATGTATGCAGAGATGTAAGCACCCATGGATGAACCTGCAATCATGGTGTTTTCATATCCTTTTTTAACTCTATAAGTAGTCTCAATGTATGGTTTGACTGTATTGACCACAAAGTTTGCATATAAATCACCTTCACCACCAGTTTCAACATAAGTGATTTTAGCAACCATAGGGCTACTTTTCCAGGGTGAATACTCAAACATACGATCTTTTGAGTTGTCGATACCGACAACAATCAAATCATCAAGATTGTGGCTTTTTAATACGTCATCGATGCCCCATGAATGTCCACCATACGCAATCGAATCATCAAATAGATTTTGACCGTCATGCATATAAAGTACTGGATATGAAGTCTTTTTTTGGTGATAATCTTTGGGTAAACGAATTCGGATGGTTCTCTCATCCTTTTTTTCTTTGAACAATAGGGTTGTCATTTCAATGTGTTTCATATCTTCCACCTCTATCTTCATTGTATCATAATCATGATGGTGAAACCATTCGAGAATGTATGTGGTAAAATGGAATTATGAAACGTAGGAGGAAACGATGAAAACAATAAACTACGCGAAAACAGGTAAAAAAATACATCGAATTGGGTTCGGTGCATGGCAACTTGGTAATACCGAGTTTTGGGGTCATATGTCTGTTGAAGAAGGAATCGAACTTGTTGATGCTGCCATCAAACAAGGCATCAATCTTTTTGATACTGCACCAGGATATGCTTCAGGTTTATCAGAAACCATTTTAGGTTTAGCCATCAAAGATCGCCGTGAACAAGTCGTCATCAATACAAAATTTGGGCATACTGCTGAAGGGGAAACAGATTTCAGTGTTTTTTCTTTGCGTGACCAAATCCAATCGAGTTTAGGACGGCTTCAAACCGACTATCTGGATTCCATTGTACTTCATAATCCTTCCATGGATATTTTAGAAGGCAAAACAACCCATGTTCAAGAACTGAAAAAGTTAAAAGAAGAAGGACTCATCAGAAGCTTTGGTGTCTCGATTGATACTTTAGAAGAAATGGATGCAGTACTCAATCATCTTGATGTCGATGTCATTGAAATATTATTCAATGTCTTCTTCCAAGAACCTGCAGTATTGTTTGAAAAAGCACATGATTTGGGGATTGCTATCATTGCGAAAGTACCCCTTGATTCAGGATGGTTATCGGGTAAATATGATGAAGAATCCGAATTTGAAGGTATTCGTTCTCGATGGGATGATCAAACCATCGAAAGAAGAGCATCCCTTGTTAAAGACTTAAAAGCGATTGTGCGAGCTGATGATTTAACCAAATATGCCATCGGATTTATCCTATCTTTTCCAGAGGTGACAGCTGTTATTCCGGGTATTCGAAATTTAGATCAACTCAAGAGTCACATCAACAACGGAGCATACAGTCTTCCCAAAGGAATTAAGGAAAAAATGCAAGAGTTGTACAAACAAAAGATTCAAGAAGATCCCCTACCGTGGTAAAAAGAGGAGCCCGCTCCTCTTTATCATGAATACATCAACAATGGAGAACATATGGGTACACTGATTAATGTAGCAGCCATCATCATCGCCTCACTCTTAGGCATCATTCTTAAAAAGGGATTGCCAGAAAAAATCCAAAAGGGTATCATGTTCGCATTGGGTATCGGACTGATTGCCTTATCACTCGGTTGGTTTCTTAAGGACTTTTTAATCGTCACTACGGATGGTTTAACAACACATAGTGATTTATTGATCATCTTATCACTTGTCATTGGTGTTTTGATTGGTGAATGGATTGATATTGATATGCGGTTGAACCGGTTTGCTGAAAATATTGAAAAAAAATACAATTTACCCCCACTAGCCAAAGGATTTATTGCAGCAACTTTGATATTCTGTGTTGGTGCGATGGCCATTGTCGGTTCTATTCAAGATGGACTTTATGGCGATACAACAACACTCATCATTAAGAGTACGCTTGACTTTGTGACAGCCATGATTTTATCTTCCATTTTAGGCATTGGTGTGATCTTTTCTGCGATCAGTGTATTCATCTATCAAGGATCAATCACATTACTTGCTTCAGCCTCTGAAACATTTTTAACCACGGATATGATTACAGCCATTTCAATGGTTGGTAATATCTTATTGATTGCAATCGGTATCAATTTCATGGAAATCAAACGTATTAAGGTTGCTAACATGTTACCTTCAATCTTTATTCCCATTTTATATTATTTGATTATTTCATTATTTTAGGAGTTATCATGGCGTATTATTTGATCAGACATGGTGAAACATCATGGAACAAAGACAATCGAATTCAAGGATGGACAGATATCAGTTTGTCAGAATATGGTTTAAAGCAGGCATCAGTGTTGGCTTTGGCTTTGAAACATATACCGATCCATGCAGTTTATTCGAGTGATCTTTTAAGAGCATATCAAACCGCTCAAGCCTACGAATCAATGTCAGGTCACAAAGCCGTTCTAGATCCAATGCTCCGTGAAATTCACTTTGGAGCATGGGAAGGCAAAACATGGCAAGAAATCATCGATGAAAACAAAGATGCGTATGCAAGCGGTCTTTATGATGATCCGGATAATCGCATTCATCAAGGTGAGTCGATGAATATGTTCAAAAAGCGTGCTGCCAATCATTTTTTAGATATTGTTAAAAAGCATCCAAATGAAGATATTGTTCTATTTACGCATGGCGGTAATATTCGGATGATTATTTTAGAGATTTTAAACAAACCAATTGATTTCAAAAATCATATTCAAATCGATAATGCAAGTATTACAGTGATCGATCAGAATAGAGAAGGTAACTTAAACATTGTCAAAATCAATGACACTGCTCATTTAAAATCATGGAATCTATAACCATGTCATGCATCATATGCGGAAAGAATACTAATCACTTTTTTCATCCCAAAACTCACGTATTATTTCATCAATGTCCGCATTGTGAAGCCATTTTCAAAGATCCTAAGCACTATCCAACAGAAGTCCTTGAACGAAAAACATATGATGATCACAACAATAGTGTTGATGATATCAAATATGTCAACTATTTGAATAATTTCATCGATAGTGCAGTTTTGCCATTCAAAAAAGAAGGCAAATTGCTCGATTTTGGGAGTGGCCCTGTCCCTGTCCTATCTACTTTATTCAAGAAATTAGGCACTTTTGAAGTTGATATTTATGATGTACATTATGCAAATGACCTTAAATTTATGCATGAACGCTATGATGTCATCACATCCACTGAAGTCATCGAACATTTAAAGGATCCATTAGAAACCTTCAAGATGTTAAAAGACCATCTCAAACCAGATGGCATTCTATCGATTATGACTTTATTTAGCCCAAAAGACCATAAACAGTTCTTGGATTGGTTTTACATTCGTGATGTGACACACCTCGTGTTTTTTACACCAAAGACCATCAAGGTGATTGCGGATTTGATTGGTATGAAAGTCATTGATTGTAATGATTATCGATATGCTGTTTTAAAGAATACTTGATTAAATGTTGTCAGCAAGTCGTTAAAATCATCGATCAATCATCATGTGATATGATGAAATTGGAGGGACATATATGAAAAAAATAGCAGTGATTACAGGTGCAACTTCAGGCATTGGAAAAGCACTCGTTGAATTAAGTCTAAAGGCAGGCATTGATGTCGTCGGGTTAGCAAGAGATCAAAAAAAAGCCCAAGACGTCAAAACAGAGTTTTCATCCATTCAGGGTGCAAAACTTGATTTTGTCATTGGAGATTTATCGGATAATCAACAAGCAAAAACGTCAGGGCAAAATTTAATGTCTTTCATCGACCAGAACTATGAGGGAAAAATCGATATTTTAATGAATGTTGCTGGAACAGTGACTTCTGGATATCATGAAAATCGTGATGGTCATGAAATGACATTTGCAGTGAATCATTTATCAATCTTCATCCTCACAAGAATCTTATTACCTGCCTTAAAGAAATCAACAGATCCTAGAGTGCTCGTTGTCAGTTCATTATCTCATTATCGTGCAAAGATGAATTGGAATAATGTTGAATCCAAAAAAGGATATAACATATTAAAAGCATACAAAACATCTAAATTGTATAATGTATTCTTTGTTAAGGAGTTTTCTAGACGCATTAAAGGTGTGAATATCTATGCAATCGATCCAGGTTTGGTCAATACAGAACTGGGTTTGAAGAATACAACATGGCTAGCATACACGATTTGGAATTGGCGTAGAAATAAGGGAACTGATGCATATTATCCAACACGATTCATGGTTGAAATTGCGACCAAAGATGAATATAAAACAATGAATGGACACTATATAAAAGCAGGTATTTCTATCCCGCCTAATCCTATCACAGAAGATTTGGAACATGCAAAAAAACTATGGGCATATTCTGAATCTTGTACAGGTATTAACTACGATCATATTGAATAGCAATCGACTCAAACACAGCCATTATTTGGTATAATGTTGTCGATTGAGGTGACATCACTTGAAAAGAATGGAAATACTTGCTCCAGCTGGTAATAAGGCATCCATGATTGGTGCAATCAATGCCGGTGCAAATGCCATTTATCTCGCCGGTAAACGTTTTGGAGCAAGAGCATATGCCAATAATTTTGAAGATTCCGACTTATTTGAAGTCATCAGCTACGCTCATTTGCGCGGTGTTTTGGTGTATGTCGCGATCAATACATTGGTTTATGATGATGAAGTTGAAGATTTGATTCAGTACACAGATCAACTCGTCAAACATCATGTGGATGCATTGATTGTTCAAGATTTAGGTGTCATCGATTTGCTGACAAAGCGATATCCAAATACGGATATTCATGCATCTACTCAAGTCAATGCACATAACATTCATCAAGTGCGATTTTTAAAACAACTGGGTGTCAAACGTATTGTCATGGCAAGAGAAACCCCAATTGATTTGATCAGACAAATTAAAAAACAAGTAGATATCGAATTAGAAGTCTTTGTCCATGGTGCACTCTGTGTGTGTTTTTCAGGTAATTGTCTGATGAGTTCTATGCAAGGTGGACGTTCAGGAAATCGAGGAGAATGTGCACAACCATGCAGATTACCCTACACACTCTTAAAAAATGGTAAACCCGTCAGTGACATGAGTTATTTACTGTCTACTAAAGACTTAATGACACTAGAGTATTTGGATCATTTGATCGAAGCTGGTGTGGATTCCATCAAAATTGAAGGCAGAATGAGAAAACCTGAATATGTGATTCAAGCTGTTTCATCATACCACCAAGCCTGTGTTGCCTATGAAAACAAGAAGAAAATCCAATTTGAAAATGAAGTCAACAAACTCAAGAAAGTATTCAATCGTGAGTTCACGAAAGGTTATTTATTTGATGAAAAACCAAACGATATCAACCACGATTACAGACCCAATCACATGGGTGTTGAGTTAGGAACAGTCATCGATTGTTATGATCACAAGGTATACATCAAATTAACGGATACACTTGAAATCAATGATGGTTATCGGATCATTGGTGAAGTCGATTATGGCAACACCGTTTCTAGAATCATCAAAGGCAATGAACTCATCAAAAAGGCATTGCCTGGAGATATCATTAAACTGGATGTCACAGAAAATATCCATAAAGGTTCTAGAGTCTTGAAAACTTTAGATAAAAACTTAGAATCTAGTCTAGCTCCTTATTTGGATGAGCATTATAAAACCATTGCATTGGTTGGAGAAGTGGATGCTTTTCCGAATCAATTGATGAAACTCACCATCAGTGATCATAAGCATGTTGTTACAGTATATTCAGAAGCTGTTTTATCAAGCGCACAATCGAAACCTGTGGATCAGTTTCAGATTGCTGATCAAATATCTAAACTGGGTAATACACCATTTTTCTTTGAAGAACTTAAGATTCATACCGATGAAAAAGCATTCATTCCAGTCAAAGTGATGAATGAGTTAAGAAGACAAGCCATCGAAGAAATGTCAAAGCTTAGAACAGATCGTTTGACTCAACCCATCAACGAACAAAGAGACCTACATGTTATACCAATGGATGATCTCCCACAAATCACACTGAAAGTTACAACAAGAAAACAGCTTGATGAAGCCATCAAGTCTAATATCAATGTCATTTACTATGAAGACATCATCAAAGATGTTACACCATCAGATCGTTTGATTCCAGTCAAGAAAAGAATCCAATTGCATGCTGATGAAAACATAGCACAGATTCAAATGGTCCATGATATCGGTAGTCTTTTAACAAAACTTCCAAATCAAAAAATTCACACAGATGAATTTATGAATGTGACCAACATCTATACAGTTCGCTTGTTATCCAGTCTTGGTGTATCCAAAGTGACATTGTCTCCGGAACTTTCTAAAGACAGAATCCAATCACTTGTAACATCATATATGAAGACATATCATCAAAAGCCCGGACTAGAACTTGTGATTTATGGACGTGTCGATGTTATGATTTCCAAATATTGTCCCATCGCAAAAACATACAAGACAAAACAAAATTGTCATTTGTGCGAGATCAATCCTTATCAATTAATGGATAGACTTGGTTTGAAATTTCCTTTAATCAATGATGGGAACTGTCATTTGAGAATTCTCAATCATAAACCACTGCATTTGTTAGAATATGCGAAAGAAATGATGGATTTAGGAATATCAGTAAGACTTCACATGACAACTGAAGAACCCACTGAAGTCAAAGAAATCATCGATTCTTGTCAAAACGCAATCACTCATATTCCTAGTCCAGCTTCACAACAAAGGTATACATACGGTCGTTTCTTGAAATAGGAGGAAACCTATGATGACATTAGGCAAAATGAATATTGGTATGTTTGTTGAAACACATCAGCCAGGTGTCGGTCTTTTTCATGTCATGGATGCGATTGCTAGACATTTAAGTGAAAGTCTCAATGTCTACATTTTCACAACTCAACTCAAGGATCAAAAAACGATTGATGATTATCCATATCAAGTCATTAGACATGTATCATTCAAAATTCCTTTTTTGAATATCGCGTTACCACTCGGGTTTTTAGATTTTAAGTTTCATAGACTTTTAAAAGAAGTAAATTTAGATATCATCCATATTCATTCAGGACATACCATGGGTAACATTGGTGTCCAATATGCAAAAAAACACCAGATCCCCATCATTGGTACCATCTATGGACTTGTGAATTTGGATCAATGGAATCCTGCTACAGAAAAACTGCATACTGAAAAAGACATTGAGGAAATCAAGCATGTATATCATCAATGTCAATTGGTTTTTTCCAGTCACAAATTCACTGACACAGTACTTGAATTGGATGAACTGATGAAAAAACCCGTTATTCTACCTTTAGGTACTGACATCATCTCAGTCGAAGAACAAACCAGCAATCAATTGCGTCAAAAGCATGGAATCAAAGCGGATGAGAAAGTATTACTCTCTTTGAATCATCATGTCTCTTCTCATATAGAATTTATTTCGGATGCCTTGTTTAAACTGAGACTGAAAGGTTATAAGTTTAAGTGGATCATTCTCGATCAACAAGAAAATTCTGAGTCATTAAAAAACCACTTGAAAAAGAATGGATTGTTACCACATGCCATCATCATTCAAAAAGAGACTTTCATAGAAACATATCAAAGTTATTTAAAACTGGCTGATTTAATTTGCCATGCATCCTTATTGGATCCTTTATACACCATACTTGTCGATGCAGCTAGTCAAAGGAAATGTGTTCTCAGTGTTGAAAATTCTTTAGTTTCAAGACTCATTACCGATGGATCGAATGGATATTTATCTCAACAAACGCCAACTGCTTATGCTGAAAAAATCATTGAAATCCTCAAATACCCCAAAGTAGTCTTAAAAGTTGGAGACAAAGCATATCAAGATTTCTATAGAACTTGGCATGATTTGACTCCATTGATGATTGAAGCATACAATCAAGCGAAAGAGCATGCAAAACAGACGCTATAAACGTCTGTTTTTTTAATATGATGAATCATGGTTGCTTTCTTTTTGATATCATAATGATGAAGGAGGTGTTTGATATGAAACACCCATTGATAGAAAGATTGGATCAGATTGGACAATCAATATCAACCCAAAAGGGGATGCTTGCCCTGCTAGGATTAGGTTCTGTAGGCGTTGAACTATCTCGTTTGGATGATCAATCCGATCTTGATTTTTTTGTCATCACTGAAGTTGGATTCAAACAACACTATATCGATGATTTGTCATGGCTTGAAAACGTAAGACCCATCCCTTATCGTTTTAAAAATACAAATGATGGTTACAAATTCATGTTTGATGATGGTATTTATGGTGAGTTCGCTGTGTTTGATGTATCTGAAATGGATCATGTCACTCAAGCAGAAGGTCGAATTGTCTGGATGAAGCCTGGGACACACATCAATCGTTTGACAGAAGCCAAGGGAACACATCCAATCATTCATCAAACTGATGTCAAATATCGCTTAGAAGAAGCACTCACGAACCTATATGTTGGTCTTTCAAGAGCAATCCGAGGTGAAGTTTTATCCGGATACCGGTTCATCGAATCCTATGCTATTGGGAATCTATTATCAGTCATTCATCATTTTGAGGTCATGCAAGATATTCATGATGATTTATTCAATATTGAGAGAAGATTTGAAACGCATTTCCCTACATTCTTGAATCTGAAATTTATGCTACAAGGATATCAACATATCGCCTTATCGAGTCAAGCAATTTTGGATTACATCGATTCCAAATATGCCATCAATCCTTTCTTTCATCAGCAAATTCAACAGAAGATTGACACTTTAGCCAAGATTGAATCGTGCTATAATGATGTAAAGGATGTGAAATCATGATCTTGAAAATACTTAAAGTGTTGATGATTGGTATTTTGTCACTGATTGCTCTTTTTGTTTTCATTGTGATTCGACTTTATGCCATCAAAATCAATGACATCAGACTTCAAAATACCCATATGGATGAAATTCGCTTGATGTATCAAGATGAAGCTTATCAAGAGATTACCGATGATGATTTTTTAAACTTTGAATTAACAGAAGATGTCAAGCTCAATGAAATCCAAATGCTAGCTTCTCATAATTCATACAAAAAACGTGGTGTTCCACTTGGAAAACTATTCATTGGTCTTGGTGACTCTTTCGAAGAAGCAGATGCACTTAAATATGGATATCAAGATTTGACTTCACAGTTTGCTTTAGGTATCCGGAGCATGGAGTTTGATTTAAGATTGAGAAAAACATCATTCATGCTTACCCATGTACCGCTTGTTGATAATTCCAGTGTTGCACCTGACTTTGGAAAAGCCCTTGAAGAAATGAAACTATATTCTATAAACAATCCCAACCATTTACCCATCATTATATTGATGGAAATCAAAGACGACTGGATGATTTTGGATCATGCACTACAAGTCATGGATACAACCGATTTAGAAAAACTGGATGATTTAATCAGACTTAAACTAGGTAATACACTATTCACTCCTTCTCAAATGAAGAATGGAAACATGACACTTAGAGAAACCATTGAAAACGATGGTTGGCCATCTGTTTCAAGTTTACTCGGTAAAATCATCTTTGTTTTGCATCCAGGCAGTTTTACTGACTCGTATGCATCTTTAGATACCACGAATCAATCTCAAGCGATGTTCATTGGACTGTATCACACCATGCTCGATAGAGAATATGCATCTTTTGTAGTACACAATGAACCAGAAGTTGACATCATCCAAGCGATGGTGAGTGATGGATTCATTGTTAGAACACGACTGGATGATCGTTTGGTTCTCGATGAAGATCGATACCAAAGAGGGATAGAAAGTGGAGCTCAGATACTGACATCCGATCTTGTCAATGGTAGAAGTGATATCAAGATTGATGATGTGATTTATTTAGATGATCGAAAAATGATCATCATCAGAGAGATTTAATATTAAATCGATGAGGAGAAAAAAATGACTTACACGTCTAAGTATGCAACCAAAGATATCGATGATCTATTCGATGCCATTTTAAAATTAAAGTCAAGAGAAGAATGCTATCGCTTTTTTGAGGATTTATGCACAGTTAAAGAAGTTCAAGACATGGCACAACGCTTAAGGGTTGCTGTGATGCTTGATCAGAAAGTGTCCTATCAACAGATTTCTCATGAAACGCATGCGTCTACAGCAACCATTTCGAGAGTCAATAAGGCACTCATTTATGGTGCTGATGGATATCGACTCATCCTCAATCAATTGAATTCGAAGGTCAACATTTGACATATTTAACACTTATTATTGTTTGATCGTTTTATGTTCCTTTAGTATTGCTATTCATCTGGTTTCGTGTATAATAGAAATTACCCATTTCTGGCACGAACAGGAGGATATATTGGTGAGTGTAGAATATAAAGAACCCAATCGGTTCAATGATTTAGAAAAATATGAAATTGTTGTGAAAAGATTAAAAGACCGAGGTGTAGAGCTTGAAGATATGGCTCATATAACACTCGATCTTCAAATCAAATATTTACCAAAATTGACATTTGATCTTTGCCTAGAGCACGTCAAGCGTGTGGTCATGAAACGTGAAGTTCAAAATGCCGTATTGACTGGTTTAGAACTAGATATGCTTGCCGAAAGAGGTTTAATTTCAGAACCTTTATCCAGTATGCTCATCAATGATTATGGGCTCTATGGCATCGATGAAATATTGGCACTCGCCATCGTGAATGTCTATGGTTCAATCGGATTTACCAATTTTGGATATGTTGATAAAACCAAACCAGGAATCATTGGTAAACTGGATGCCGAAGGCAAGGGTAAAAAAGTATGTAATACATTCTTAGATGATATTGTTGGTGCGATTGCTGCTGCAGCAGCTAGTTCAGTCGCACATCGATTCGCAACCTAAAGAGGGCTAAACCCTCTTTTTTTGATCGACTTGTCGACTCCTACAAAATTTCAGTTATAATAAAGATAAGCATAAAAGGTGAACGATGAAAGATAATACGGTTAAGTCAACAATTCAATCGAGTAATCTTTTCAGTCTAATGACTGATATCTTAGAATCATCACCTGAGGGTGTCTCAGGATTTTTAGAGATAGCACTTCAAAAAATCTTAGTGGATACAGGTTCAGATCATGTGTTTTTATCTGCATTAGATATAAATATCTATGAGTCAAGAAATGTTTTTATACCTTTGGATGCATCAGTCATATCAAAAGCAATTCAGTCTTCCAACACACCATTCATACTATCATTTGAAAACCATCTCCAAGATACCGTTCATGAAACACTTTATCAACTCATGAAAGTCCGTTTCATCGAAACATGGATCATCATCCCACTTGGATTCGAGAGCTATTTATCGATTGAGTATACATCTTCACCTCAACAGATTGAAGCAATCATCCAATCACTTTCTTGGTTCATCAAGACATTCACATTCAAACTCAAATATATCAAATTATCAGAAGAACTCGATCAAACGATTCTTGCGAAAAGCGAGTTTTTATCCAACATGAGTCATGAAATCAGAACACCATTATCAGGCATCTATAATGCTTTTTATCTACTGAATACAACCGGTCTTTCACAAGAACAACACGAATATGTCAATAACGGTATGACATCTGTGGATCAACTTTCATCCATCATTGATGATGTCTTGGATTATGCAACCATTGAATCAGGTCATATGAGTATTCATGAGACTAAGTTTGATTTGGAAGTCGAAATGATTCGTCTGTATCAGCAGTATAAACCAATGGCTGATGAAAAGAAACTAAGTTTGCAATATCATTTTGATCAACAACTTGAACGTGATTATTTAGGTGATATTGCAAAAATCCGACAAATCATGGGTCATATTTTAGACAATGCAATCAAGTATACTGATCAGGGATTCATTCATTTTTCAACCATTCTCAAATCTTACGACAACACAACCTCTTCTATAGAAATCAGTGTTAAAGACAGTGGTATTGGTATTCCAACTGAGTCATTATCAACCATAAAAGATGCATTTGTCCAAATGGAAACCAATGAGTCCAAACGATACCCAGGTGCTGGTCTAGGTCTATCGATTGCTTCTGAACTTGTTTCACTTTTACAAGGACAATTGGATGTTGAAAGTGTATTGATAGAAGGTAGTCTGTTTAAAGTTACGCTCCCTCTAAAACCTATAGCACATATCAACCATACACATCTCAATGGTATCAAAGCACTCATCATCACACAAAATACTAAGCCCTCAAGATTGAAGTCGATTTTAGAATCGATTGGAATCGAATGTTATGCTCTCAAAGACATAGGTAACAATCGTGTTCATTTGATTGTAATCGAAGATGATGCGCTTGAACTGAGTGATGTGATGAAATTAAGAGTTTCATATGGACAACCTAATGTCTTTACAATGTCTCCCATGATCCATGATGAGTTTCAATTAAAAGATATTGATATCATCTTAGAATGGCCAATTTCTAGACAATCCATCGAACAAAAAATCAGCAATCGATTGAACCAGCGTCGTAAAGATGCTGTCGACATTGAATTTGAAAAAGAACTCAAAGGACATGCTTTAGTTGTCGATGACAATCGACTCAATCGAGTAGCACTTCAAAGTATTTTACTGAAACAAGGTATTCGATCGACAACTGTTGAAAGTGGACAAAAAGCCATCGAACAGGTTAAAAAGGAATCATTTGACATTATTTTTATGGATATTCAGATGCCAAACATGGATGGCCTCGAAACGACAAGAAGAATTCGCAATTTAGGTGCATCTTATGAACATGTACCCATCATTGCCATTACAGCCAATCAGTACTTTAAAGATTATGACTTGATGAAATCCACACAAATCAATGATGTCTTATTCAAACCGATTCGTATGGAACACCTAGGTCAAGTTTTAAGAAAATATATACCTCAAGAACGAGGTATTGTGATCCCTGAAGAATTGATTGTCTTTGATGCTTTCGAATTTAACGAGCGTTTTGATGGTAGTGATGACATCGCGATTGAAGTGATGCACACTTTTCTTGAGGAATATCAGCGTGATTTATATAATATTTCCCAAGCTGTGGCTCATAAAGATCCAAAACAGATTCATGAGACAACACATTATTTTAAAGGATCTTGTGCCTACTTATCTGGTAAAAGAGCAGTCTGGTTACTCAGTCAGATGACTCAACTTGCCAAACAAGGACGCCTTGAATCCATGTCTATGCTTCAAAACTTACTTGAAAAAGAAGTCCTTTTATTGGTCAAATCGGTTCAAACGAAACTAAAATAGTCAATTTCACATAATGCTCCATTCATGAGAAAACTCAGGATTCATGATAGACTAATGGTAGGTGATCAAAATGGACAAAACAGAACTCAAAAAGAAATTAACGCCACTACAATTTCATGTTACACAAGAAAACGGCACAGAACGTGCATTTGCAAACGAATACTGGAACAATCATCAAATCGGTCTTTATGTTGATATCGTTTCTGGTGAACCTCTTTTCACATCCAATGAAAAGTTCGACAGTGGTTGCGGTTGGCCAAGTTTTACCAAACCCATCCAACCTTTGGTTCAAAAAACCGATAAGGCTTTTGGTATGATTCGTACCGAGGTTAGAAGTAAAACCGCAGATAGTCACTTAGGTCATGTATTCACAGATGGTCCTAGAGACAAAGGTGGTTTGAGATACTGCATCAACTCTGCATCCATGAGATTCATTCCCTATGATGATTTAGAAAAAGAAGGATACGGTCAATATCTCACATTGTTTAAAAAATAGGGGGATTCATGGAACCTTTGAACATCGATCCAGAACTGGCGATACTCAAACCTTTAGGATTTTCAAAATACACGACATCTCGTCGTGTTTTTGCAAATATGATCATTCGTTTGACGATGCTCTTTTCAAAACCTAAAAAAGGTATTCATTTGAAACGTTTCACCATTAAAGGGTATCAACATCGAAAAGTGAAAGTATCTGTCTATACCATCAAACATCAAACAGGTATTTCTCCCGGACTTCTTTATATTCATGGTGGAGGCTTTCAAATGGAAGGCACTCCCGTTCATCTTTCCATGCTTCAAAATATGATTCTACAATCTGGACATAAAGCAGTTTATGTCAAATATCACTTGACACCAAGACATCCATTTCCTGCAGCGCTCTTTGATTGTTACCATGCGTTGTTATGGATGAAAGAACATGCAGAATTCTTAGGAATTGATGAGCATGACATCACAGTTGCTGGTGATAGTGCTGGTGGCAATCTAGCAGCAGGCATTACATTACTTGCTCGAGATAAAAAAGGTCCAATCATAAAGAAACAGATGTTAATTTATCCAGTTCTTGATGTTTTACAACAAACACCATCCATGCGTGAATTCACGGATACACCGATGTGGAATTCAATCTTGAATGATGCAATGTGGAAGATTTATCTTAAAAATGGTGACCTGGGCATGATTCATTATGCTTCACCGTCATTAGCTGATTTAAAACAATTGCCAGAAGCTTACATTGAAACAGCAGAGTTTGATTGTTTGCGTGATGAAGGCATTCTTTATGCAGAAAAACTTTTAAAAGCTGGAGTACCTGTGGTTTCTCATCATACTCTAGGCACAGTTCATGGCTATGATGCAGTCTTTTATAGCAGACTGATGAAAAATATGCTTCAAAATAGAGTTTCATTTCTCAAGAGGTAATTTATGAAAAAAATCGATATTGACACTTGGAATCGAAAAGATATTTACTCATTTTACAAAGATGTCGATGTTCCTCAATACAATATGACCTTTGAACTCGATGTTACCCATTTCTATCAGCGTATCAAATCCAAACAAACATCATTCTATTTATCGTTCATGTATGTTGCTATGGTTGAATTGAATCGAATTGAGAATTTTAGATACCGATACATCAATCATGAGCCTTATTTACTGGATTCTCTTCATCCTTCCTATACAGACCGAATTGATGATACAGATCGCTTCAAGATTGTCACAGTGAATCTTGAAGCGGATATAGATTCATTTGTCAAAAAAGCAAAACAAACTTCGATCGAACAAGGTTCAGTATTTTTGAATGAGTTATCAGAATCTAGACATGACTTAGTTTATATCACAACCTTCCCTTGGGCATTCTTTACTCAAGTCTCACATGCACACAACCTTGACAAATTCGATGCAGTGCAGAGACTCATATGGGGTAAGTTTAAACCATTAGGTGAAAAGTTAATCATGCCTTTCGGTATTCAAGCACATCATGCATTTGCAGATGGGATGCATGTCGGTATGTATATCCAAAACTTACAAGATGCATTGAACAAATTTGAATAGATCAAATGATAGAATGCTGATTTTAAGGCATTCTTTTTTATTCTTTTTTAGTATCTTTATATTCTAAACAAAAGCAATAAACACTGCTTAACTTGGAAAAAATTACACGAAAAAGATATATGATAAATCATATATGTATGCTATAATATTTTATGTAAGCGCTTTAAAATTCGAAGGGAGAAAAACATGAGCGATTTTAAGCATTTTGAGTACATGGAGAAACACCGGTACGAACAGATTGTCTATTTCTATGATAAGACAACAGGATTGAAAGGCATCACTTGCATTCATAACACCACATTAGGACCAGCCCTTGGTGGAACTAGATTGTGGAATTATGCAACAGAAGAGGAAGCAGTCGTTGACTGTTTGAGACTTGCAAGAGGGATGACTTATAAAGCAGCAGCTGCTGGATTGAACTTAGGCGGCGGCAAAACAGTATTGATTGGTGATCCAGAAACGGTCAAGAGCGAAGGTTATTTCAGAGCACTTGGACGTTATGTTCAAAGTTTAAATGGACGTTATATCACAGCAGAAGATGTGAATACCAGTACGAAAGACATGGACTTTGTCAGCATGGAAACCGATCATGTCGTTGGACTTGAAGGTAAATCTGGTAACCCATCTCCAATGACCTCACTCGGTGCATTCCATGGTATCCGTGCTGCACTCCAGTTTAAATTTGGTGATGAAGATATTTCTAAATATACATTCGCAGTTCAAGGTGCAGGTCAAACCGGTTATTATCTCATCAAGAAATTGGTTGAGATGAAAGCGAAGAAGATTTACTTCACAGAAATTAACAAGAAGCATATCGAACGCTTAAAGAGAGAACATCCAGAAGTTGAATTTGTCGATCCCAAAGACATTTATGGACTCAATGTTGATGTATTCTCGCCCTGTGCACTTGGTGGCGTTTTAGATGACAAATCCATTCCACAAATCAAAGCAAAAGTCATTGCAGGTACTGCAAATAACGTGTTACTTGAAGAAGATATTCATGGCAATATGATCAAAGACAAAGGCATCCTTTATGCACCAGACTTTGTCATCAATGCCGGTGGATTGATCAACGTTTATCATGAACTCAAAGAATATAATATCGGAAGAGCAACCAGAGACATCGAAAAGATTTATGATAGATTGCTTCAAATTTTCAAGATTGCAGAAAGTGAAAATATTCATACACAACTTGCTGCTAAAGTCTATGCTAAGAAACGCATTGAAACCATCAATAACGTGCAGGACAACTACATTAAAAGATAGGGAGTGAATTCGTGAAAAAAGGAAAATTGACGTTCGATAACGAATTGTGCAAGGGATGCGAATTATGCGTATCTTTTTGTCCAGTCGATATTTTATCACTTGATAAAGAACGGATCAACTCCAGCGGCTATAATCTGATTTCAGTCAGTGATATGGACAAGTGCATTGCATGTGCACAGTGCGCCATCATCTGTCCAGATTCAGTCATTAAAGTGGAGGTGATGGAATGAGCAAAGTATTAATGAAGGGCAATGAAGCCATTGCACTAGCAGCAGTGAATGCTGGATTGGATGCATTTTTCGGGTATCCCATCACACCTCAAAATGAAGTACCAGAATACTTATCTAAATATCTTCAAGAAAAAGGAAAAGTCTTTGTTCAAGCTGAATCAGAAGTTGCTGCCATCAACATGGTCTACGGTGCCGCAGGTGCCGGAGCACGTGTCATGACATCATCATCTTCTGTAGGTATTGCATTGAAACAGGAAGGTATTAGTTATATTGCAGGAGCAGAATTGCCATGTGTCATTGTTTCAGTGATGCGAGCAGGTCCCGGTTTAGGTGGCATTCAACCATCACAAGCTGACTATTTTCAAGCAACTCGAGGTGGCGGAAATGGTGATTACCGAGTGGTTGTATTTGCGCCAGAATCCATTCAAGAAACAGTTGATTTGATCAAAGAAGCATTTGAAGTTGCTGATTATTATCGTAATCCTGTCATGGTTCTTGCGGATGGTCTGATTGGACAAATGATGGAAACAGTTGATTTGGATAAACCGGTCAAAAAACGCCATATAGAGCCAAAAACATATGCAACTACAGGTACGAAGTATCATGAAGGTAGAAATGTAATTACCTCACTCGGACTTGATCCTATCTATCTAGAAAAACATAATATCGATTTAAAAAACAAATACAATGAAATCATCAAACATGAAACAGCGTTTGAGATGATCAATATGGATCATGCAGAATATGTCATTGTTGCTTTTGGAACCAGTGCACGTATTTCTAGATCAGCGATTGAAACCCTCAAAGAAAAAGGCATCAACGTTGGTATGATTCGTCCCATTTCATTATGGCCATTCCCTAGAAAAGCATTCGATTTGATTCCTAAGAGTGTGAAAGGTCTCATGGTCGTTGAAATGAACATGGGTCAAATGCTTGATGATGTTCTCATTTCAAACAAAGGTAGACACAAAGTGGCATTCTACGGACGAGCTGGCGGCATGGTTCCTGAACCAGAAGAAATCGTCGATGCCATTCTCAATTTCGACAGCAAGGTGGTGGAATCATGATCCGTTATGAAAGATCAAAAGGTTTGACAGACGTCCATACCCATTACTGCCCAGGTTGCACCCATGGCATGCTTCATAAATTGGTTGCTGAAGTCTTAGATGAACTCGGTATCCTCGACAATACTGTTGGTATTGCATCTGTTGGTTGTTCAGTCTTTAGCTATGAATATTTCAACACGGATTTCCAACAAGCACCACACGGTAGAGCATGTGCGGTTGCAACCGGAATCAAGCGTGTATTACCTGATCGTATTGTATTTACTTATCAAGGAGATGGTGACCTTGGATCCATTGGTATTGCAGAAGCCATTCATGCAGCCAATCGCGGTGAAAATATCACTGTCATTCTTGCAAACAATGCGACTTATGGTATGACAGGTGGTCAAATGGCACCAACCACATTGATTGGTCAAGTTTCAACCACATCTCAACAAGGTAGAGATCGTATTCAACATGGCGCTCCTTTAAGAATCTCTGAAATTTTTGGTCAGATTGAAGCTGCAGCGTATGTCGAACGTGTTTCCATGCATGATGTTGGTAATATCAGAAAAGCCAAGAAAGCGATTAAAAAAGCATTCACTTACCAAATGGAAGGTAGAGGATTTACATTGATAGAAGTCATTTCGACATGCCCTGTCAACTGGGGAATGAAACCTAGACAAGCACTCGATTGGGCGAAAGAAAATATGATTCCAATCTATCCTCTTGGAGTGTATAAGGATGTGACACCTCATGATTAGAACCATCCGTATTTCTGGCTTTGGTGGTCAAGGTGTCATGCTGACAGGACAACTCCTTGCATATGCAGCGAATAAACAAGGCTTATACAGTCTCTGGGTACCGACATATGGTCCTGAAACCAGAGGTGGTACAGCAAATTGTTCCATCACCATCAGTGACAAACCCATCTATTCTCCAGTATTTAGAAAATCTGACGATTTGATTATTTTTAATGAACCATCACTTGCGAAGTTTGGCGATAAAATCAAACCAGGTGGAAATATATTCTACAATTCATCCTTGATCAAACAAGATGTGAATCCAGAAGATATCCATGCTTATGGTGTGCCGATGAGTGAGTTAGCTCAATCATTGGATAAACCTCAAGTTGCCAATATGGTCATGCTTGGCGCATATTTGAAGAAAACTCAAATCTTCAAAGAAGAAGCCATCATTGAATCACTGAAGTACCTTTTAGGTGCTAAAAAGGTTGCAATGATTCCAATTAATCAGACAGCTTTAGCAATTGGTTTTGAGTATCTCAATTAGCATTGATTTGATGTTGTCAACGGCCTTAGTACATAGGGCCGTTTTTCTTTATAGTAGACATAGTTTATCTCTCATTGGTCAATAGTCTATTATGATAGACGGAGTCCGTATTAATAAATAAAGTGAATAGAAAGGCTTGACGAACACCTTTTTTTTAGGTATATTGACAATGAAAACGTTTACTTTATGATGAAAAACAAATATATTATTTGAGGTAAAAAAATGAAGATAAAGAGCTTTATATTACCGCTACTCTCCTTAATTTTTGCCATGGTCTTGAGTGCATGTAATAACAGACTGAGCGAGAATCAAATTTCAGAAATCATACAGTTTCAAATCGATCAAATGGATATTCCTGAGACACTAGAACAGTCGATTAGTTTGCCTCTGGAAATACAATTCGAAGAACATCTGATTACTGTTTTATGGGAAAGCTCGAATTCTTCATATCTTTCAAATACAGGTGTGGTGACGCGCCCATCTTTTGAAGTTGGGGATCAAACTGTGATACTCACAGCTTATTTCTCTTATCAAGGAGTTACACTCAATCAACAATTCGAAGTTCTTATTTTAAAAATGGATGAAATAGTTCAAGAAACATGGACAATCACTTTCGACAGCATGGGTGGATCCACGATTCTTCCAATTTCATCGATTGTTTCAGGCTCAACCATCGTTCTACCGACACCTCCAGTAAAATCCGGGTACGATTTTATTGAATGGCACACCAATATCGAACTGACTGCACCTTTTAATCCGACATCACCAATTGAGTCAAATCTAACCCTGTATGCCAAATGGCAAATGATGATTACATACACAGTTTCTTTTGATACACTTGGCGGATCTATTGTTTTGCCCATCACAGGTATTATTTCAGGATCATCCATCCAAATGCCTAGTGATCCAATCAAAGAAGGATTTGAATTCATTGGATGGTATCTTGATAGTCAATATAAAAATGCTTATCTGAATGATCCAGTGACTTCTAATCTAACGCTCTATGCAAAGTGGCAGTCTGTAATCATCACATACACAGTCACATTTGTAACATTTGGAGGTAATGACATTCTACCTTTGACGGATGTTGTTAAAGATACGTTGTGGTCATTACCGGATCAACCCGTAAAAGATGGTTTTGAGTTTGCTGGATGGTTTCTGGATGAATCATTGACAATTCCATATCAAGTGCTTCCCATCACAGCAAATCTAGTCCTCTATGTCAAATGGATACCTATTGAAATCATTCCTGAAGGTACACCTATTAGTACTGCTCTGGAGTTCAATCAACTCTCAAATAGCGGTGCACCAGGCGTTTATTATCTAGCCAATGACATCGACTTTACTGGATATAGTTGGCAATATGTTAATTTTAATTTCACTGGAACATTGAATGGTAACGGGAAAACACTATCTAATCTTAATCTTCAAGGTACTGATCGTACTGGACTTTTTTCAAGAGTAAAAGTGGCAACTATTTATAACTTAACATTAGATAACATCAATGTAACATCAACAAACCGAGCTGGTATTCTGGTTGGAGAAGCTGATGGAGATCAGGTTAACCTTTCAGACATTTGTATTTTCAATTCATCGGTTTCAGGAAACAGTTCCAATGGTGTTGGTGGTCTGATTGGATATTCTAAGTCTGGATTCCGATTGAGTATTTCACGGATTCTCATTGAGAACACCACCGTCAATAATACGAGTTCAGCTGCAGGTGGACTCATCGGTATGACCGATGGCAGTTTAGTGACCATTGAAGATATTCAATTCAAGGATGTTTCTATCAACGCAAGCAATCGAGCAGGGGGTATATATGGAGAAATCAAAGGCACTGCAACAGTCTCCATTCAGCGTGTTGTTATTGATGTCTTGGTATCAACTGCTCAGTATCTAGGTGGTATTGTTGGTCGTAATCAAACAGTCTCAGGCATTTCAGTCAGTCATGTACTCATCACAGGTGAATTAATATCGACGAACAAGGATGCTGGACATATTTCTGGTGATTTGCCAATAACAACAGTATCGAATATATTTATTGCAGGATTGACTTTGACAGGGACATTCAACAAACAAAATGTCAATGAAACACAAATCATCCAATCGATTGATCTCATCAATCTTGACTGGTGGTCTGACAACTTAGCAGAAATATCTGACAGCAAATTGTGGTATTATGAAAGCCCAATGTTTAGACTGGTTATTTCCAATTATGTTCCAACAGGAAGTCATCCAGTCACAATCATTTTAACTAACGAACAGGAACCTCAAGTTATTTATGTGAAATCTGGACAGACACTCAATCAACTTCAAACACCAACATTGACTGGTTTTATCTTCCAAGGATGGTATCTTGATATCAGTTTTAGTGTAGAGTTTACACCTGAATTGATCATCAATGAACCCATCACTATTTATGCGAAATGGACACAACTACCTAAACATTCAGTGATCATTGATGGAGTGAGTCAGTTTGTTTTTGAGGGAGATCAAGTAACACAGCCATCTGACCCATATCGATTAGGACACATTTTTATCGGTTGGTATCTTGGTGATGTTCCTTATGATTTTAATCAGCCTGTTGAGGAATCTTTAGTCATTAGTGCTAGATTCGAAGATGCTGAACTGTTTGTCTTGACGCTAAATACGATGCAATCAGAACCCACGATCACTCTTTCTTTCTATGAAAATCAGCAAGTCAGTGTGTTGCCATCACCTGTAAAAACAGGTTATCGCTTTATTGGGTGGTATGTTGATCAATCACTCACAATTGTTTTCAATATGGAATATTTAACTTCAAATTTGACAATATATGCAAAATATGTGGAATCAATCGGAATGATTTTAGATGAACCTTTTGACTATCTGATTGGAACACATCTCGGTGAAACGGTTTGGAATCCATCAAAACTGGGTACTGCAGTCATCACTGAAACGAATGTGCTTCAATTGACAGAAACTGAAAATGAAGCCATCTATGATCGTGCCATTGGCACATTACCTGACGGCCGTTATATCCTTTATTTTGAGTTCAAACAGGGCACAGGAGGAGCAGCTTTTACTGTTGAATTAACCAATGGAACAACACGTGTATTCACGGTTGGAGCTAACCGTACAAATCGTTTCACATACCGAAACTCTGATGGAACTGAAATGGCTATTCCTACGACTACAACCAGTGTAGTCCCCAATCAGTATCTACAAGTGTTCGTTGTTTTTGATACAGAATTCGATACCTACAAGTATTTTGTCAGACAGCAAGGCGTTTTAATTGAACTGACACCCCAAGGTGGTGTTTCTTTCGCAAGTCCTCTAGATATACAGACCATCAGAATTCGGATTGTGGGTCATAAAAATGTGCCTTCTGAGAATCCGAATACATGGATTAAGCAACTATTGATTGATTCATCAAGTTTGGAAATCGGCCATCAATCCATCTATGATCCTGAAGAAGGTATCGACTTTCAAGTACTTATTGATCAAGTTTACGGGTTACTTGACATCCCATTTATGGATAATATTCGTGGTAATATCCGACTCGCATCATCGATTAACCAAGTGCTGATTTCTTGGACGACATCCAATCCATCAGTGATTGATATATTAGGCAATGTTACCAGACATGAGACTCTTGATCAGACAGTCACGTTGACTGCGACACTTACAAAGGGTATCGTGACACTCGAAAAAGTGTTTTTAGTTACAGTGAAGTCACTTGCTAATGTCGAAATCTTTAACGATGCGGATTATCACTTATCGGGATTTGCTTTGGGGAATATCACGATTCCTAATCTTAATGAAGGTGATCCAGGATATTATGTCGTGACCAATCCTAGAGAGTTCATGCTAGCCATCAATGCAGAAAATAGTGCAAGTCAAGGGACAACAGCAGCACGAATTATCGAAATTCGAAATGATCTAAACATGGGATATCTCGAAGTCCAAAGAGAATATGGGACTTTCAGCAACTTAACATCACATGCGACTCCAAAGATGCATCCTATACTTAAAGAAACCGGTATTGGCAAGATTGTCATTCAAGAACGTGATGGAAACAATAGTAAATACCATGAAGGACTCGTCATTTTTTCAAAATCTGGACACACCATACGCCATGCTGCATTTTCCATCAAGCGTTCGAATAACATTGTGATTAGAAATCTTAAGTTTGATGAACTTTGGGAATGGGATGAAGCAACCAAGGGCGATTATGATTCCAATGATTGGGATTATTTCACCATTGATACTGTCGATGGCATTTGGTTCGATCACATTGAACTTGGTAAAGCCTACGACGGACTCATTGATTTCAAAGCTGGTAGTAGTATAAGCCAGACTGTTAGAAATGCGACGTTCTCGTATATGAAATTAAACTTTGTCCCTAATGCCTTTATCCAAGCACAGTTTGATTATCTAGAAACCAATAGACAGTCGTTTAATTATTATAATACGATGAGAAATGCTGGAATGACCATGGAAGAAATCATGGTTTTAAACAGTTTCCAGAAAAAAGGTTTCTTACTCGGAGGAAGTTCTCTACGGGCTGGCAATGTGTTCACATTAACAATTCACAATTCATACATCAAAAATCTTCAAGACCGTCTACCAAGACTTCGTGGAGGAGATGTACATATCTTTAATGTTGTTTATGATGCAGATGATGTCTATCAGATGCGCAGTGAAGTCAGAGCGAAGTATACTGAACTCTTCTTGAGACCTGAATACAATAGACAATTGACAAACCAAGCGATCATTACAACAGAAAATGGGGCGATATTGGTCGAAACATCGATTTTTAAAGGTGTTTCACAAGTCATCAAATCTAATCAAGTCGGATCAGATCATCCGATCATGACAGGAAAATATCAAGTTTTATCTAGTATGTATATCCTCGATGATTATGTGTTCTATGGTTCTTCGGAAGACCCAGAGACCCCATTTGTGAGAGCAAATTCGGAACCCATTCTTCCTTTTTCATGGACAACCATTACAGGACTACCTTATCAGGTGTATCGCCTCATTCAAGTGAATGTTTTAGAAGAATACTTGAATTCTGGAATACTAGGCACTACAAGCCAACCATTCAACTGGCTTTCAGTACAAGGTCAACCCACAGTTTCATAAATGATGAACAACAGTTTTTGCTCAATCAAACATTGAAACAATTATGTCATATGTTTACACAATACCTTGTTTTTGGGAAGCATTCCACCTTGACATCTCTAGATATTCTCTACGTATGATTCAGTCGCTAAATTTTACAAACTCGTTGAATTTACGCATTTCAAAAGGACGTATCCTATGATATGTCCTTTTTTTATCAACGATTGACAAGTCCTTGACACAAACCAACAAGAATCCATGATATAATGAAAAAAAAGATATTGAATTAAGATAAGGTGAAACCATGAAACTCGATTACAAGAAGACGTTTTACGTTGGCTTAGCATTCTTCATCATTACTATTTTTTGGCAGACTTATGATTCCATCATCACGAAGATTTTGATTGATAAGTTTGGTCTCAATCAGACATGGTCAGGTGTTGTCATGGCGCTTGATAATGTGCTTGCATTGTTCATGTTACCGCTCTTTGGAGCCATTTCTGACAAGACCAATCACAAACTCGGTAGACGTACACCCTATGTGATCATCGGTACCGTGGTTGCAGCATTTGCATTCATTGGACTATCATTTATTGACAATGTTCAAACACTTAAGATTGAAAACTCTGAGAATGAAATCATCGAACGCTATGAACTCGTCAGAGATACTGATGATGATGTCAGAGACAATGTTGTTTTCTGGAATCTCTTAATTGTAGAGATGAAATTAGAACGAGATACAGCGTTACTTTCTGATGAAATCACTCAAAATCAATATGATGCTTGGGAAGATGATGTTTATGTCAAGATGCAGGAAGTCATGAGTGGTCGTCTGATTGGCGATGTCACACAACTTGAACTCTCTTATCTCGATGGATTCTATCACATCTATTTATCCAATCTTGCATGGCAAATCACAGCAGCAAATCCACTGAACTTCATTATCTTTGTTGGCGTATTGTTGATTGCTCTTGTAGCGATGTCAGTGTTTAGATCTCCAGCAGTTTCCTTAATGCCTGATGTCACCATGAAACCCCTCAGATCCAAAGCGAATGCCATCATCAATTTGATGGGTGCAGCTGCAGGTGTGACTTCACTCGTGCTCCTGACGGTTTTCGGACTCGGTGGTCGATCCTATGTGAACTATACCATGGCATTTGTTTCCGTTGGACTCATCATGTTACTCGTGCTTGCATTCTTCTTATGGAAAGTTAAAGAACCTAAGATGGTAGAACAACGTGAAAAAGATGATGTCAAATTTGGTTTGATTGAAGATGAATCAGAAGTTCATGACATGCATGAACTGCCAAGAGATAAGAAAATTTCCCTTTATCTCATTTTAGGTTCAGTATTCTTATGGTTCATGGGCTATAACGCAGTCATGACCAAAGTATCAGACTATGCTCCCAAAATTTTACAACTGCCATCATTTACATTACCTTTATTGGTTGCTAACGTCACTGCAATCATTGCCTTCATTCCAATTGGCATACTTTCCACCAAATTTGGTCGAAGAAAGACCATTTTAGCTGGTATCGTCTTACTGACATTATGTTTTGGTTCTGTATTCTTCTTAACCAAAGACACAGGATGGGTAATGTTCATTGTGTTTGGCCTCACTGGTATTGGTTGGGCAACGATTAACGTCAACTCCTATCCGATGGTTGTAGAACTTGCTAAAGGCTCTAATGTAGGTAAATACACAGGATACTATTATTCATTCTCGATGGCTGCACAGATTCTCACTCCGATTTTATCAGGTTATCTGATGGATGCCATCAATCCTAAGATGTTATTCCCATATGCAACATTCTTCGTTGCAACTGCATTCATTACCATGTTCTTCACGAAGCATGGTGATTCTAAAGCTGAAAAGAAGGGTGTTCTTGAAAGTTTTGATGTCGATATGGATTAATGTAAAACTAAACTCATTGTCTTAAGATAACCTTGTTCGTTTCAGGGTTATCTTTTTTTATTAATTGTCTTCTAGAATCCTAAAGTTATAAAACATGACTATACAAGTATTCATGTTATAATTGGATTAGCGATACACTAGGAATGACTATGCCATGAAATGTTATGTTATCAGAAGATGAATAACACGTAATGATATTAGTTATGAACTACCAGTCTACTCTATCGATTTCAATATTGTTTATTCAAATTAATCCAAACGTAAATTAAGATTAACTAATATTTTTCCAATCAACAAAACGGCAATTCCACTTGGATAATTATAATCATTATTACTTGATAACATTCCTTCCATATGCAAAAAATAAGATACATGAATGATTCAAAAATCATCGTTTTCTACGATAAGGTCTATGAATACTGATTGGTTAATCACACATATACTTTTTTAGCATAGTCAATTCACAAATCCTCTGAATCATCCTCATTTTTTTTATGGCTTTCTTGACGATGAAGTAACATATTAGATTAATTATGATCATTTCATAAAAGGAGAATCAACAATGTTGAATCAAATTAAAGGGAAACTCATTGTTTCGGTACAGGCTTTAGAGGATGAACCACTACATCATCCATTCATCATGGCGAAAATGGCGCTTGCTGCAAAACAGGGTGGTGCAGTAGGAATTCGCTCTAATAGCAAAAAGGACATCATCGCAATCAAGAAAGAAGTCGATTTACCTGTCATCGGTTTAGTGAAAAAGAAATATCATGATAGTGAAGTGTTTATTACACCAACAAAAAAAGAAGTGCTATCTCTTATTGATTCCGGATGCGACATGATTGCTTTGGATGCGACACAACGTAAACGTCCTAATGGAGAAATGTTGCATGAACTCATAGTCCTCATTCATCAGCATCATCTCTTAGCGATGGCGGATATATCAACACTTGAAGAAGCACTTTTTGCAGAACAATTGGGTTTTGATTGCGTTTCTACAACCCTTTCAGGATACACACCAGATTCACTTCATCAAGAAGACCCAGACTTCATTTTGATTGAGAAGTGTGTTTGTACTCTGAAGATTCCCGTCATTGCAGAAGGTAGAATTTCTGAAGTATGGCATTTAGAAAAAATATTGGCCATGAATCCTCATGCAATTGTCATCGGTTCGGCGATTACTCGTCCGCAGATGATTACAAGAAAGTTTGTCAATGTTTTTGATCAACATAGAAATCATTGATTTACTATAAGATGATAAATCATCTTTTATCTAAACAAACATCCACCTCGCAAGGTGGATGTTATTTTTCAATTAAAAAATTGAGGATTCAACAATCTTTTTAGAAGAAACATTGTCTAGAAACACATGAACGTTGGGATGTAACTGAAGAACACTTGCAGGACAGTCAGATGTGATTGGACCCTTAATCATTTGATAAACAGCATTAGCTTTGCTTTGTCCGATGGCAATCAAGATTATTTCTTTTGCTTTAAGAATATGACGAATACCCATTGTGATTGCTTTCGTAGGAACATCATCCAGTGAAAGAAAAAATCTTGAATTGTCTTTACGGGTTTTTGCATCCAATGATACGACATGAGTTTCGGAATCAAAAGGTGTTCCGGGTTCATTGAATCCAATATGTCCATTCGAACCTATACCCAAAATCTGAATATCTATTGTATGAGAATCTAATAAACGATTATAACGTTGACATTCATCGTTTAAATCATTCACTATACCTGAAGGTATATTTATGTGTTTAAATGGAATCGAAAGTGGCTTAAACAATTCACGTTCCATAAAATAATAATAACTTTGAGGATGACTTGGTGGCAATCCTACATACTCATCCAAATTGAATGTAATGACTTGATCATAACCTGTATGATTAATCAAATGGTCATTAATCATCTCATGATAGACTCCCAATGGGGACTGCCCAGTCGCCAACCCCAAAACGATATCTGGATGGAGATTGATACGATGAATGATGCGTTTAGACGCTTCATGATATAATGTTTTAACATGATCGAAAATATAAATATTCATATATGCCTGTAATACTCCCATCATCTGACTTTTACATGACTATTATACACTTATAAACATATATAGACAAGTGCATAAAGATATAATTAAATGGTATTTTGACGTGAAATGATGATTAATTTAGACATTATTGTGAAATAAGATAAGTTGCTATATAATATAGACAAGTTATTAGAAAGTTTGAGGGATTACTCATCATGAAAACTCCAGTATATCAAGTTATTGAGAATGATATTAAAAATAAAATTCAAAAAGGCGAGTTGAAACGTGGTGACATGATTTACAGTGAGAATGAGTTAAAGGATATGTATTTTGTCTCACGAATGACTGTTAGGCAAGCACTCAACAACCTCGTCAATGAAGGTTACCTTTACCGACACAAAGGAAAAGGAACATTTGTTAATCACATCAAGATTGAAAAGAAGATGCAAGGTTTAATAGGTTTTACAGAAGAAATGAGACGCATGAAAAAGCGAGTCAGTTCTAAAATCATCACTTTCGATAAACTAAAAGCAGATGATGAAATCGCTAGTAATCTCTTTTTAAAACCTGGTGATGATGTCTATTCCATCGAAAGAATCCGATATGGTGATGATATTCCTGTTCTATTCGAGCACTTATTCATTCCTGTGGCGGTTTTTAAAGACATGGATCCACATATCATGGAATCATCATTTTATGAATATATTGAAAATCAGTTGAAAATCAAAATTAGTCATTGTACCCAAACACTTGAAGCTAAAGGTTCTAACGCCATGGTGTCAGAGATACTTGATATTCCTAAATCATCACCTGTACTTTTCATGACTAGAGTTACTTATTCAGATCGCGGTTTTCCTTTTGAATTTGTGAAAGCATATTATCGTGCAGATCAATATCGATTCATTCATCAAACATTCCGATAAAGAGCCAAGCCAAGCTTCTATAGATAGAGTCTTTATAAACAAAAATTATAAGCACACACCATGAAAAACACATCAAAAACGATGTGTTTTTTGTTGGATTGTGGAGATAAATCATGGAAATAACTTATATAGACATGTTATAATTGATTTGGAGGTTCATATGAAAACCAATTTATTACTCCAAACCATTGAAATACCTCATCTTGTGGATCCCTTATTTAGACCCATCAGCATGGGGAATCTTCGTTTTCAAAAGGCACTTAACAATGAAAACTCCATCATAGTACTGATTGCAGTTGAGGGAGATCAAGGACGGTTGATTCGAAAAGAGACACGAATCTTTAGAGAACATACGGGTCATGATGAAGAGAATCTCATGTATATTGAGCGGCTAATCAAGTCCATGTTGTGGATTTATGGTGGTTATAAAATTTATCTTTATTTACCGCAATCAATAGCAAATCAAATCATCACAATGTATAGTGAAAAAGGATCACGTTCATTCGACACTCATTTTATGGAACGTATCTATGAAAAACCACTCTCATTCGTACTTTGCAGTGAACAGGAAATACCGCAAAACGTGATTAAAACACAGCATGTTGGTAGATACCTCAATGGATGTCGTATTGGATTTGATGCTGGTGGTAGTGATAGAAAAGTATCTGCTGTGATTGATGGTATATCTATCTATAGCGAGGAAGTTGTTTGGTTTCCTAAACTCAATAGTGATCCACGCTATCATTATGATGGTATGATAGACTCGATCAAGCGTGCTATGCGTTATTTGCCTAAAGTTGATGCAATCGGTGTCAGTACTGCAGGTGTTGTTATTGGGAATCGATTAATGGCATCTTCTTTATTCATTAAAGTACCTGAAAAAACCTTTAATGAACATGTTAAAAATATTTTTATTGACATTGCACACACACTTGGCGATATTCCAATCGAAGTGGCCAATGATGGTGAGGTTACTGCTCTAGCTGGTTCAATGAGTATGCAAACCAATAAAGTACTAGGCATTGCTATGGGCACTTCTCAGGCGTCTGGTTATGTCAATCATAACGGACACATCACTGGATGGCTAAACGAACTAGCTTTTGTTCCAGTTGATTATCATCCCAATCAAGCAATAGATCCATGGTCTGGTGACCGAGGTTGTGGTGTCAATTATTTTTCACAAGACGCAATCATCCGTCTAGCCAATATCAATGGCTTCATATTAGATGACAAACTCAGTCCAGCTGAAAAACTAATCGTCATCCAAAATGCATTAGAATGCAATCATCCTGTAATTAATAATATCTATCAGACTATGGGGATTTATCTTGGCTTTGGACTAGCATATTACCAAGACTTTTTTGATTTTGATCATGTCATGGTCATGGGGAGAGTTTTGTCAGGACGAGGAGGAGAAATCATCGTGAAACAAGCAAAAGAAATCATTAAGAAATACTTCCCAGATTTGGATGCACATCTACAAATACACCTACCTGACGAGAGCAATCGACGGGTAGGTCAATCTATAGCAGCCGCTAGTTTAGTCAATCTATCAGAAAGAGGTACATCATGAAATTAAACAAGGAAAAAGCAGTCTGGTTCATTCTAGATCAGCAGGACATCGAAAAAGCCATTTCAAGAACAACACACATGTGCATCGCTGCACATCATGATGACATTGAAATTATGGCTTACGATGGTATTCTTCAATGTTATGAAGATGATGATCAATGGTTTTTTGGAGTTGTTGTCACCAATGGATCTGGGAGTGCACGGACGAATCAGTATGCACATTACACCGATCAAATGATGATGGATGTTCGAAAAGAAGAACAAATTCAAGCAGCAACTCTTGGTCGTTATGGAGCACTTGCCATGCTCGATTATCCAAGTACAGAGACCAAAGATCCAAAAAACAAAACCATCGTTGATGAACTGTCTCATCTCATTCAAAAAGCTCACCCCAAAATACTATATACACATAACTTTGCTGATAAACATGATACACATATCGGAGTATCTGTTAAAGTCATTCAAGCGATTCGTGCACTCAAACTCGAAGATAGACCAGAAAAGGTCTATGGATGCGAGGTGTGGAGAGGTCTTGATTGGATGCTTGATGATGAAAAAATAGTCATGGATGTGAGTGGCAATCCCAAACTTGCTCAACGTTTAATTGAAGTCTTTGATTCACAGATTTCAGGCGGTAAACGCTATGATCATGCAACGATTGGAAGAAGACTTGCCAATGCAACCTATTTTACATCCCACAAGGTTGATCAAACGGATCAGCTCATATATGCCATGGATTTGACACCGCTGATATTAGATGACAATCTCGATATCACACGTTATGTGACTGAATACATAGAACGTTTCAAATCAGATGTTATATCAAAAATTTCAAAGATGATCTAAAAGTAAAACACCTCACCCAATCAAGCTATTTGGATGAAGTGTTTTTTATATTTATGTTGATGATTTTGGATCAAAATGCTCAAAAACAGCATTATGATATTGAGTTCTGATACGATTTAGATCTTCTCTAGTCCTAGCAGCATAACTGATGATGGTCATACCCTTTTTCTTTAGTTTATCCAAGTATTGATTTGGCATATCATAGATGCCATAACTGACGAAATCAGGTTCTGTGAACCGATTGAAAAACATCGTTTTGAGCAAATAACGGAATAATCTATTCATTTGATCGTGTTTAAAGTACTCTGCGATTTGACCTCTGATGATTTCAGGATGGTGTTTCTTAAACCAATAGACTACTCTGGGATGAAAAGAGAATATCGCATATTTACCTTGATAATCTTTAATATCATCACAAAATGATGCACAAAGTTTTACGACATCACCATGGGGTTTCAATTCTATGAGCAACGGCACTTTTCCATTCACCAAATCGAGAACTTCCTTGAATGTCGGAATATGTTCACTGGTTTCAAATAATGTTAAATGACGAATTTCATCATAAGTCAAATCAGATAATGATCTTGAATCATTGCAGATGCGTTCGAGTGTATGGTCATGAAATGAAATGACTGTACCATCCTTGGTCACATTCAAGTCAAGTTCGATCGAAAATCCATTGGATATTGCACGACGAAAAGCGGAAAGAGAATTTTCCGGTACGGACTGGTCTTTTGTATAATATCCACGATGTGCAATGTCATGTGTTTGTATCCATTTCAAATCTTTCATGATGTCCCCTAGAAAATGGAATAGAAGATGATACCTAAAACGGCAGATAACAGAATAATTTTGATCGGTGATATTTTTTTATAGAATATACTCACCAAAATTACAATCGTCATGATGATTAGACCTTTCAGGTTAAAAACAGATAAATCAAAAATCTGTGATTCAAAATCAATATTCGGTAATACAGCATGAACAATCAATGATAAAGATACAGAAAGTATCAATCCAATCACTGCAGGCTTTAATCCGATGAATGCTAACTTAACACCTCTGGATTCAAGGAATTTACTACCGAGACTTGCGATGATCAAAATGATGACAAATGATGGCAATATAACACCAAGTGTAGTCGCAAGCGCACCGAGTAGACCGTATTGGCTCATACCAATGAATGTAGCCATATTGACTGCAAAAGGACCAGGCGTTGACTCAGAAATCCCAATGAAATCAATCAAGAGTTCTTGTGTGATGTATCCACCACCGACAAGTTCTTGTCTGATCAGTGGAATCATTGCATAACCACCACCAAATGTGAAAAGACCAATTTTAAAGAAAATCCAAAAGAGTGTCAGAATTTCAACGAACATTATTCTTCACCTCTTGGATATTGGCAATGATACCATAGATGATACCTAAAACTGCACTGATGAGTAAAATATAGATCACACTGAATCCAGTCAGTAATGCTACGATCAATGATGAAATCAAAACCACGACAGAAAACACATTAAAATGCATTTTTTTGGATAGTTTTAAAGCAGCACGTGTAATTAAGATGGCAACACCAGCTTGAATCCCATAAAATGCATATGAAACCAACGTCAATTGTTTGAATTCAACAATGAATAGACTGATCAAGGAAATGATGATAAATGAAGGAATCACGACACCTAATGTGGCAACCAAACTGCCTTTAAATCCAGCAATCTTATAACCAATGAATGTTGCAGAATTTACTGCAAGTACACCTGGAGTTGATTCGGAGATGACAAGTATCTTCAAGATGTCATCATCGTCTGCCCAATTTTTCTTTTCAACAACTTCCTTACGCATGATAGGCATCATAGCGTATCCACCACCAAAGGTGAGTGCCCCGATCTTTAAAAAAGTCAGGAATAGTTCTAGAATTGTATGCTGTTTTTTCATGATACACCTCACCCGTCAATTATAGCATGTTTTTTTCATAGATGATAATAGACTTATGATATAATACTCATACAAAGGAAGGTCTGTACATGAAGAAAATATTACTATGGCTCGCAATCCTAAGTCTTTCTTTAGGACTCATTGCATGCGAGCAGACAGATTCACAAGATACAACTTCACCTGTTTTTTCTGGATTATCTGAAATCAATTATGTGATTGGAGAACCGATCCCAGACTACCGATTAGGTGTCTCTGCAATAGATGATATCGACGGCGATTTAACCAGATGGATTGAAATATTTACAGATAATGTTGATTTAGAAACTCCAGGAACATATCAAATCACCTACTGGATCATTGATGATTCAGGAAACATGACTGAAGCAGAAAGAACCATCATTGTCACAGAAGCACCATTTGTTGATACCGTCGCTCCAGATATTGGAGGAACTAAAAACCATACATATTATATTGGGGATCCTCTCCCTGATTTTGTCACTGGAGTCTATGCATATGACTCGATTGATGGAACCATCACCGATGAAATCGAGATTGATGACTCCAATGTCTTATTTGATGTCGTAGGTACATACGATCTCATCTATCGTGTTTCTGACTTGAGTGGCAATGAAAAGATTGTGACTGTTACAGTGTCTGTGCTTGAAGCTCCGGATCCTTCTTTAATTTCAGAACTCAATATTTTTTATATCAATGACACCCATGGTGCCATTCTATATAATGGAAATCAAATGGGTTTATCCAAGATAGGTAACTTAATTTTGAATGAACGTTCCATCAGACCAGAAAATACAATATTTATTGCAGGAGGAGATATCCTGCAAGGTACACTCATTTCAAATTATTTCAACGGTGCATCTACGATTGATGCCTTAAATACGATTGGTCTCGATGCATTTGTTCTTGGAAATCACGAATTTGATTGGGGATTAGAAACCGTGACTGAATATTTCAATCCCAATGCACTCGATTTAAAAGCAGAATTTCCATTGTTAGGTGCCAATGTCTTTCTAGAAGGTACAACCACTAGACCAGACCATATTGATGCATATACCATCATCCAAAAAGGAAACATCAAAGTAGGTATCATTGGTGTGATGGGATATGGATTAGAATCTTCCATTGCACAATCTAGAATTGAAGGCTATTATTTTGCCGATCCACTATCTTGGATTGAACTTTACGCAACTGAATTAAGAAGAGATCATGGTGTCGATGTTGTCATTGCAGTAACGCATGGCTCATCAGACTATACCAATCAAGGGATTGCAGAACTCACAGGTGATGCAAGAGTCGATGCAACATTCAATGGCCATAGTCATCAAACCTATGCTCGTTTTGAATCAAGACCAGGTGTGGACATGCCTGTCATGCAAAGTGGTGCAAATGCTCAAGTGCTTGGAAAACTGACGTTAAAGATTAATCCTTTGAAAGTAGTCTATGAGTATACAGCAGTGAACTTAAATGAATCTTCAGACCAAAGATTACAAATAGAAAATGAGACAGTCAAAACTGTGATTGATGAGTATGTTGAAATCGTTGAACCACTCCTCAACACAGTGATTGCAACTTCAAGTGCATCTTATGATCGCTATGTCTTAACAGAATATATGGCGAAATTGATCCGAATCAAAACAGATGCAGATGCTGCATTTCATAACTATGGTGGCACTCGTGCAGACATTTTGATTGGACAGCAAATCACGGTTGCTACGCTCTATCAGATTTTCCCATTTGATAATAAAATCAAAACGGCTGAAATCTTAGGGTCAAGTTTGAAAACATTCATTTCTGGCACAGGTAGTCAAAATGCTACTAGCTATAGAGATGGTTTATCTTATGCGAGTATCATTGATTCTGAGTATTATCTGGTTGCTACCAATGACTATATATTCGATCAGCTTGGTAATCCATTCATTTTTGGTATGAATATCATAGATACAGGCATACTGATCAGAGATCTACTTGAACAAGTGATGAACGATCAACAAACAACATATGGTTCATTCTCGATTGCTCACCCCATCATCTTATCTACAAACTTCAAAAATGCTTATATCATATCTACTGATGATAAACGTTACAGATTGGTATAAATAAAGGATTAAATCACATCCGATTCAGTTGAATACGGGTGTGTTTTATTTTATGTGAAAAAACAAAAAAAACATCATGATGACATGAAATTCAATCACTTTCATATGAAACCGTTTCCCTTGTGAAACAAGAAATCAGAAATTAAAGATACATATAATCAGGATGTTGAATCGAGGATCGAAGGGGTTCAATCGATAAAGCATTTAAAAAAACATGAAATCAAGTACTTTTATGGGTGAATATATTCAAAAAATGAAAGATATTTAGTTTTCATGTGAAAATAAAGTTTATTTTGGTATGTTTCTAATCGCATTTAAGTTGATGAAAGAACGAACACATCAATTAGTAAAGCGTTTACAAGACTTCAAAATCTATGGTATAATCATGTTAAATTAACAAACATGGAGTGATGATATGAACCAACAATCCAGCCTGATCGAAAAGATCAAATCTTTCCCCAAAAAGTTTGTTTTGGGCGTCTATCATTTGATCTTGAAAGTGATTCATGGTATCGGAAACTTTTTCAAAAATATCTATCTTGCCGCAAAATTACATCCCAAATCATTCATCAGTGGACTACTGAGTTTTTTTGTGATGGGACTAGGACAACTGAGAAACAAGCAGTGGTATAAAGCGATACCATTTTTCGTGATTTTTCTATTATTTATCATCTTTGAGTTTGCAACAAGCGGTTATATCTTTGCACTCGGTGGTGAACTTCAACAGTACCCACCTGAAGATGGCATTCTATATTTCTTCCGTGACTATGGTGGTTTCATCACCAGTGGTATTTGGGGATTCTTCACACTCGGTAAACTTGTGTTAGGTGATTTCTATCGTGGTGAACGTATCGTTACCTATGACCGAATTTTCACTTGGAAATCAGCCGATAATTCTCAAGTCTTACTTGGTGAAGGTATCATTGCTGTCGTCTTGGTCGCAATTCTATTGATCACGTGGATTTTTTCCATACGTGATGCATATCGAACGCATCGTGATTTTGTAGTCGAAAATAAAGTAGAATCTGCCCAAGTGTTCATTAAACGCGTTTGGACTGATTATTTCGCATACATTATCATCATTCCATCTGCCATTTTGATTTTCATGTTCACATTGATTCCTTTCTTGTTCTCTTTCTTGGTTGCATTCACTAACTGGACTGAGCGTATCTCATTGGGTCAAATGTTATTCAAATGGACATTCTTTGATACATTCAAGATGGTATTCACCAATTCAGCATGGCTCAAATTCTTCTTTGATGTCTTGTCTTGGACATTGTTCTATGCATTCATGTCGAGCGTTACAGTTTATGTTCTTGGCTTCATTCAAGCCATGATCATTGAAAGCAAATATGTCGTTGCCAAGAAGTTCTGGAGAACCATTCTCATTCTGCCTTGGGCAATTCCAGGGATTATATCACTCATGCTATTCAGAAACGTATTCGCTGACAATGGCGGATTGATGAATCAGATTCTAGCATCCGGTGGATGGACAGAATCAGTGAAAGTATTCTTAAGAAGCATTGGACTTGTGGGTCAACTCGATACACAAGTTGGATTAGGTAATATTTTATGGTTGACATCACCTCAAAATGGTGGACTTGCAAAACTTCTTGTCATCGTTGTTAACTTATGGCTTGGTTATCCATACTTCATGATGCTCATCACAGGTGTTTTGGGAACCATTCCAGAAAGTCTATATGAGGCAGCTGAAATCGATGGTGCGAACGCTCCACAGAAATTCAATTATATTACATTACCGATGGTTTTAAGAGCAACCGCTCCTGTTATTATTACGACATTCACATTCAACTTCAACAACTTTGGTGCCATTTACTTCTTGACTTCAGGAGGTCCAGGTTATCCACTTGAACAAATTCCAGAAACTGTTCGTGTGTTAGGCGCTCAACCAGGTCAAACAGATATCCTGATTTCTTGGATTTATAAACTGTCATTCGGCTCTGCCAACGACCAGTACAACCTGGCTTCGGTCTACTCCATCTTGATCTTTGTGTTCATCGGCTTGGCAGCCATCTACAACCTTTCAAAACTCAAATCATTCTGGGAGGAGGATTAGCACATGGAAAAAGTACTATATAAGATGCCTTTTAAGGCAAAAGTCAATCGATTCTTTAGAACATTAACATTCAAGAAGTTCATTTTGGGATTACTTGCTCAACTGTGGCTGCTCCTGATGGTCCTGATTGTCTTAACACCTGTTGTTTGGATGATCTCAGCATCTTTCACCAGAGGTACCACGTTGGAATCCGTTCCTGTCTATCCTAGATTCAGTGAATGGACACTTGCAAACTACAGATATTTGTTCACCTATACTTCCTCAACAGAAGCAGGTGCTTTACCAGATTACGTTCAAACCTTCTTAACAACACTCACGATTGCAACAGCAACCATGATTCTCGTTGTCATCTTCTCATCACTGGTTGGATTTAGCTTCTCAAGATATAAGTTTAAGGGTAAGAAACAGGTCTTATTATCGATGATGGCACTTCAAATGTTCCCATCATTCATGGGTATGCTCGCACTTTTCATGTTTTTCCGTCAATTTGGTTTACTCAATAAACCATTAGCACTCGCGATGATTTATGTTGCAGGATCGATTCCTTACAACACATTCATCGTTCGTGGATTCATGAGAAATATTCCGAAATCACTCGATGAAGCAGCATTCATTGATGGAGCAACCAATCTTCAGACGCTATTTATGATCATCATTCCACTAGCTGTACCGATCATGGGTTTCATCGCTGTCAATGCATTCATGGGACCATGGTTAGACTATATCTTACCATCCGTCATCATGCCTCAACGACTGACCGTTGCTGTTTGGCTCTTCCGGTTGATGGATCCGCTTGGATCAACGTATGAACCGATTACATTCATGGCTGGTGCGTTATTCATCACCATACCCATCATGATTGTGCAGATCTTCATGCAGCGTTATCTTGTTTATGGATTGACTTCCGGCGCTGATAAAGGATAATGAATGAATCAAGTGCGATCGCATCGCACTTTTTTCAAATGAAAATAAAGGAAAATGACACCATGAATTTGAAAAATAACATCAAAATGCTATGGGATAACAAACAGTTAATTGAAGCTCGAAAATTGGGTTATATTTTGACGTTTTTGTTGCTGATTGTGAACGTTTCCATGATTTCAATTCCGAATTTCTTTGGTCTTCTCAATGGACTCAGAGATATCGACCAGATGGTAGGCATAGAAGAAGCTTTTAGAGAGATTTATGATGATGCATTGCCTTGTACCGTCTCTATAGATTTCACCATGGAATGTGAAGGCAATGTCGATGGAACTTATGGTCTATATCAATTGGTCTATCAAGAAGAAGTGAATACTGATAACATCAATCAACCTACCATTTTCTTTGGATATCGGAACTTCACCATGATCTATATTAATGAAAGCAATAAGGCATTCATTGTTGCTGGAGATTACCGATTACTTTCAGGGTTCAGCTTTGCTGAAGTGAATCAAATGGAGCATGAGTTTGAGACACTTGAAGATTATCAAGATCGTGTGACAGATGTCTTTATTTCTGGTATTTATAACTCAACCATTGGTGAGAAAGTCTTCTTGGTTTTTTCATCTCAATTTGCTCAAATCGTCATTTATATTGTCATCATTTCCTTCATGTTTTTAATCTTAAACTTTAGATCCAAAATCCGGAAAATCACATTCCCAGCATCACTCAAAATCATCATTGCGTCGATGACTGGACCTGCCTTGTTAACTGCGATTTTAGGTATATTTTTCAGGGGTTGGGCAAGTGTACTTTTCACCATCTTATTTGCAATCAGAATCATGTTTGTTTATTATGAGATTCATCGCACGAAAGAAACCATTGTTTGATGTAAACGCATACTTCATGTGTGTGCGTGAAAAAAAGAAACCGCTTTCACATGTACCATTTACTTTAGTACATGATATAATTTAGGTATCCAAGTAAAATCTTATAGGAGGAAAAAATGAAACGCATTGTTTTAGTAGTAACACTCTTGATTACATCCTTGTTCATTTCAGCTTGTAATACACAGAGAACATATGCTGACTGCGATACACCAGATGGAACCGCAGCATGCTGGAGTCAAGATGATGAAAACTTCCGTTGGGAAGAAGGCGCAGTTATCACAATCGGTGTCGACAATGACACAATGGGTGCTGCATTAGTTGAAAAGTGGAACGCTGATTTCCCAGCACTCGCTGACAAGCTCGTGTATAGAAACTATGGTTCTGCAAATGGTACTAGCTCAGGTGTCCAAGGTATTCAAGATGGCCAAGGTGAAGCTCCAGACGTAGCTCTCGTTATCGATAACGAAGTCACTGGTAAAGAAGCATCATTATTCCCACTTCATGAATATTTTGAAGATCTAGGTGGCGAACAGACTCACAAGGCTGTATTCGAAACCATCAATGCTTCTGGCGTATTCTATTTACCAGCATTCTACGATGGTATGTCATTCTCTTGGAATAAGACGATGATCGAAGCACTTGGTATCAGCACTGCTGATGCTAATGACGATGGTCTTCCCGATGCATTTGACACTTTCGAAGAAATCTTTGCAATTGCTAACGCATACACTACTCGCCCAACATTCTCATTCACTAAAGACGGCGAATCTACTCCAACTGTCAATACAATTTATGAAATGTTCCCAATTTCACTCGGTGAAGTTTGGTCAGGTTATTCTTCAGTATCAGCAGGTGGTTGGCAGTTATTTGAAGCTGGCGCAATGGACACTCCAGGATTTAACGCTCCAGAATTCAAAGCAGGTCTAGAATTCATTCAAGCGTTTGCAGCAACTAAGATGTCAGTTGACGAAACTGGCGCGAAGAAGAATGCAAGTGCTATGGGTTGGAGATGGGATGCTTACCTTGATGGCGCATATCCATTCTCACTCGTTGGAACATGGATGGACGTTGATGGTAAAGAAAATGCCAACAACTTAGATTTCAAGTTCTCCGCAATGCCAACTTATAATGGCGTACAGTTAACTCCATTGATGAAGACTAAGGGCTTTGTTATCAATGCATTCACTGACAATCCATCAGCAGCATCAGAAGTTATGAGATGGGTATACACTCAAGACACTCTCGAAACAATCGTTGAAAATTCAGCTTATCTTCCAGCTTTACAAGAAGATGCAGCAATTTATCCAGTGATTGATTCCGAAAACAAGGCTGAATTCGCACTTGGTATGAGATTTAACTATCTCGAACCAGCTGGCGCACTGCCACTTGCTCCAACACAAAGAGCAATGAACGTTTACTACTCCATCGCGATTGGTGACTTCTATCAGGCAGTTTGGAACGGAACTAAGACTCCAACTGAAGCTCAGAATGAAATTCATTCCGCAGCACAAGCTTGGCTTGCTCTGAATAACGTTGCAGCTTAAGTATTCAATCTAAAATTTCATAAAAAAGGCTCTTCTTGAGCCTTTTTTCATAGGAGATGACCATGAAAAAAATCTTTCAACTCACCCTGCTGATCTTGTTTGCTGTGCTGCTTTATGCATGTCAAGAAGAAACTCCAGAGGAAAGTGAACCAACAACTGAATCCTGGAAAGTTCTCTATGACATCCAACCCACTTCTCCAGATTTTTTAGAGAATGTCGATGCTTGTTATCAGATTTTCCCCTTTTCATTCGCTGATTCGAATGATGATGGTATTGGTGATCTCAATGGCATCACAGAAAATCTCGACTATTTTTCAGATATACTCGGTGTCGATTGTCTGTGGTTAAATCCAATTCATCCTTCACCAACTTATCATAAGTATGATGTAACAAATTACTATGGTATTGATCGTCAATTTGGATCCATGGCAGATTTTGAAAATTTGATTGAAGCAGCAGAAGTAAAAGGTATCCGTATTTTGATGGATCTTGTCATCAATCACACATCATCACAACATCCTTGGTTCATCAATGCAACCATCGGTAATGAAGCAAGCTATAGAAATTGGTATGTTTGGAATACACTAGAAGATCGCACTTTATTTCCTGATCGCACTGGATGGTATCTTAAGAATGGTGTTTACTATTTTGCGTCTTTCTGGAATGAAATGCCAGAGCTAAATTATGATAATCCACTGGTTAGAGAAGAAATCAAGAATATATTAACTTTTTGGTTGGAAAAAGGAGTTGCAGGATTTAGAATTGATGCTGCAAAGCATATTTATGATACAAAAGAGTATCCTGCAGGGACACCGACATTAAAAGAAAACGTGAATTATTTCAGAGAATTCAACTACCACGTTAAGACCGTCAATCCAGATGCATTTGTCGTTGGTGAAATCTATACGAGCGGATCGAGTTATGTCTCCAATTTCTATGAAGGTATGGATTCTGCATTCAATTTTGAATTTGCTGAAACCATCATCTCAGCACTGCAATCCAATGCTCAGATCAATCTTTTGAGTTCATTACTGACATCGCAAACCAACTATGCCAATAAGAAAGATCAAGCACTCGATTCTCTATTCTTATCCAATCATGACCAAAATCGTATCGCAGATAGTCTTGGTTTAAACTTAAACAAAATGAAAATGGCTGCTCAAATACTCATGACTTTACCAGGTATTTCCTGGATCTACTATGGTGAAGAAATCGGTATGAGTGGTGTAAAACCTGATAACAATATCAGACAGCCATTCAAGTGGGGTGAAGGTAGACTCGATTATACGACGCAAGGTGGAACTGCAATTGGCTCGTGGAATAGTTATAATCAATCGCTTTCTGGCATGACAGAACAACTCTTGGATGAGAATAGTTTGTTATCAACCTACATCAACATGATTCAAATCAGAAATGAGTATCAAGTATTGTCCAGAGGGACATTATCAGCCATCAATCACTCGAGATCACAACTTCTTGTATATGTATTAACAGAAGGAAATCAGCAAGTCTTGGTGGTTCATAACCTGACTCCAAATGATGTAACCATCAATCATAATTTGTCAACGTATACCGTTTTGGAGTCTACACATCTTCAAGATTTAAGTGCTACATCCTTCACATTTAGAGGGTATTCAACACTGATTTTATCTGTTAATCAATCGGAGATTATCTTCAACTAAGTGAGAATTGATCAATAAAAAAAGACATTCGCGAGAATGTCTTTTTGTCTTTATAAAGCCTTTAATAAGCGTTTCTTACGAATGATGAACCATGCTGTAGGTGCACCAATGACCGCAACTGATCCAGTGACGATTGCAACAATTGCCCCTGCTCCTAAACCTTCATTTCCTTCTGGTGTTTCTTCATAGACGATGGCTTCAAATTCTACTATCTCTGTGGAGTAGAGAATCATGGTATCATTGGGTTTCATCTCGATGAATGTACCACCTTCAATGGTATACAAGGTTTCAAATCCATTTTCAATTTGTGCACCAAATTCATCAGTTGTCGCAATCACATTCCAGTTACCCTTGTGCAGTTTAATATCTCTTGTTGCTGATCCGTTGTTGTGGAGCACATAGATGGTCTTGTAGTTATCTGTTTCATCATAGAGTAAATAAGAAACAAATCCTGAAATGGTATCTGGGATGATTAAGAGATGATCAGCAACAAGTTCTTGAGTTGGCTGTCTGAATACATCCTTCATCTTTCTTAAAGCGATGAGTGATTTGTAGTAATTAAATGTTTCGATGTTATCGACTTTCAAGTTCCAGTCAATCTGGTTGGTTTCATCAGGTGATTTGTAAGAGTTATGGTCAAATCGATTAGCAGAATCACAAGTATCTCCACCAGGTACACAAGGTTTCGTTCTTAAGATCTCAACACCGCCATGCAGGAATGGTATCCCTTGAGATGTCAGGATGATTGCATTGGCTTGACGTTGCATACGTATGAGTTTATCTTCTGTCTCATACGTAGAGAGGACGAGTTTATCATAGAGTGTATTATTATCATGTGCAGTTACATAATTGATCGATTGAGTTGGATTGATTGCCCATGGTCCTTTGGGTAGAGCGCCGACGAGTAAGTTCGTTTGTGGGGTTGCACCAGTGACACCGAGTAGAACTCTAGAGTCTGCAAAGTCATTACCTTGAACAAATCCTTTTTCCGCAGCAGTGAATACACTACCTTTAATACCATCACGTGTATCATCATTGAAGACTGCAACACCTGGCATTTCATCTAAATTAGCATTATAAGCGGAATCACCTTGTGGTAATATACTTGTACCACCAGTCCAAGGTTCACCGAAAATCATAATGGTTGGATCAATCTCATGCAATGCATCGACGATTGCATTCATCGTTTCGACATCATGGAGTTTCATTAAGTCAAATCTGAAACCATCCAAGTTGTATTCTGTTGCATAGAATAGCAATGAATCGACCATGAACTTTCTAAACATAAATCTTTCAGATGCAGTTTCATTACCTGTGCCTGAACCGTTGGAGAATGAACCATTGGAATTCATTCTGAAGTAATAACCAGGAATGATTAAGTCGAAATTCGAATCAGCTGATTTGCCAGTATGATTATAAACAACGTCCATGATGACTCTTAAGTCATTGTTATGGAATACATTCACCATCTGTTTGAACTCAGTGATACGGTTATATCCGTCATAGGGGTCTGTTGAGTAAGATCCTTCAAGTGTATTGAAGTTCTCTGGCATGTATCCCCAGTTGAAAATACCATCATGAATACCATAATATGTAGGATCTTTCAAACGTGTTTCATCAATAATGCCGTGATCAAAAATTGGGACAAACTGAACATGTGTGACACCAAGTTCAATCATATGATCAAGTCCAGTTGTATAACTTTCGTAAGTTGTACCTCTTTCAGTTAGACCCAAGAACTTACCACGATAGGATTCAGTACCGTTCCATGTTTCATGAGAAGTATAATCTCTGACATGAATTTCATAAATGACAGCATCAGTGTAATGAACCATGGTATCTGGTCTTGAATCATCTTCCCAACCTATAGGGTTCGCTTTTTCAAAATCGACAACCATGCCACGTTTTCCATTGATACCTGTTGAATAAGCATAGGGGTCAACAACTTCATTGGTATATAGACCATTTGTGACTTCAAATGTATAGTACTTGCCTTCTAAATCACCATTCACGATGACTTCCCAAACACCTTTTTCAGTGTAGGTCATATCATAAGTGACATAAGGAGTATTTACTCCTGCATTACCCTCATAATCGAGTTGAGCTAGTGTGTGACCAGCCATATACAAATTCAACTTCACATCATCTGAAATAGGAGCCCATAATCTGAAGGTTGTTGATGCACTGGTGTAGATTGCACCAAGTTCACCTTCATATCCATATGCTTCATTGAAAGCATCACTCGTGTAGAAACCATCAAAACCAATCGAAGAAGTTGCGACTTCAGGATCGCCAAAATCAACTTCCAGACGATATTTCTTCGTCAAATCCGCTGAAATACCGATGTTGACTGTTCCAGTTGATCCTGAGAATGAAAAACCTGATGTTGGGATTTCAACATTATCTTCAAATACTTTTAAATCTGCAGCAACAATTGATTTAGTTAATGTAAATCCGATGGTGTTTTCATCAATAAAGGCTGCAGATAATATTTTATGAGCAATGTCAGCATCTTCTAGGCTGTAGTAAACGGTTGGGTTATTCTGAACAAGGAATACATGGACTTCACCGTCTACATTTGGATTGGTCAGATCAATAAATCGGTCTTGATCCACATCCTTCTCTGCCCAATCATTACCATTAGCGCTTTTTCGAATGATGAAACCTATTTTTGTTGATAAATTTAGATTTGTTTCAGCTAATGATTGGGTTAGGATTTTGCCAAAACCATCTTCACCATTAAATTGGTAACCTAAACCACTCAAAGGTTCTGGCTCATGTGGCCATAGCCATAAATTCCATCCTGTATATTGTTCATCAAATCTGTAATAATGAATCACCAATGTTGTTGCTGAATCCGCGTTAACAGTCATTAACTTACTGATAGCAATGACATTCACGAATGTAAACAGCACAAATATGAGCAATTTGCGAATAGTTTTCATATATTTTCTCCCTGTATTATATCTTCAATGTCATTATATCATGTGCATACTTTTTCAGTGAAAACATGTGTCTGTTCGTTCATGATGGTAACGGTTTCAATATTTACTCAAACGATTTCGTTAACCTCTTCTTGAAGTCAAAAATGACTTTTTCGGTTCGTGTTCACACACAATCCTCCACAATGATTGTATCAAGGATTATGAAATCGGTTTTAGAGCGCAAAAAACATACAAACATGATACAATAAGTATGAAATATACTTAAAGGAGCAAGACTTCATGTACAATTATTTTGCAAACAAAGAAGCCTTCAAAGAGGCATTTTTAACAGGCCTAAAGACACAACACAGTGTTGAATTGAAGGACTCGTCAGTATACCAAAGATATGAAATACTCGCACGTTTATTACAATCAGAATTAGCAACAAATGATGAAAGAACCAAACAATATATTCGTGATCATCAAATGAAAAAAACCATCTATTTTTCGATGGAATTTCTGATGGGGAGATTGATTACGAATAATCTTCAGAACAGCGGTTATTATGATGTTGTCAAACAAGCTTTTCATGAATTAGACATCGACTTAAATGAAGTAGAAGCGATAGAAAGCGATGCTGGTCTTGGTAATGGCGGTTTAGGTAGACTTGCTGCTTGTTTCTTAGATTCTGCAGCATCACTTGGGTTACCACTATTTGGCAATTCACTCAGATATCGTTATGGATTTTTCACACAGGATATCATCAATCATCGCCAAATTGAACTCAAAGACGAATGGCTCAGTAAGCCATTCATTTGGGAAGAAAGAAAGGACAATGAAGCCATTCATATTCCTGTTTTTGGTTATGTTGAACATACAAAACTCATCAACCCACAGTGGATTAAAGCTGTTCCATACGATGTCAAAATCATTGGGGATCATAATGATGTAGTGACAACCTTAAGATTATGGTCTACAGAACCTTCAGAAAAGCAACTGGTTCATAGTCAGGACTATTTGAGATTGGTTGCAGGTATTTGTGATTCACTTTATCCTGATGATTCGACAGAAGAAGGCAAAACATTGAGATTGCTTCAATCCTATGTCTTTTCAGCTGCTGGAGTTAAAGCAGCCATTAAAGAACATAAATCACTTGGAAGAGATGTTCGCGATTTTAATAAATATTACACATTCCAAATCAATGATACACACCCAACCTTAGTGATTCCTGAAATGATGCGTGTCTTGATGGATGATGAAGGCATTGGTTATGCTGAAGCTTGGCATATCACAACACAAACTTGTGCATTCACCAACCATACCATTTTGTCTGAAGCACTTGAAAAATGGAATATTCATATTTTTAGAAATCTTTTACCACGTATTTTTGAGATTGTTCAAGAAATGCATCGTCGTTTCAAGTTCATTTTGGAATCTGATGGTCGTTTTAATGCTGAACAAATTTATCTGATGGGCATCATTGGTCAAAATCATGTTCGTATGGCTCACATTTGCATTTATGGTTCATTTTCAGTGAATGGGGTTGCAGCATTACATACAGAGATTCTCAAAAAAGATGAGATGAAATTGTTCTTTATGCTGTATCCATATAAATTTAACAATAAAACCAATGGTATCACACATCGCCGTTGGTTGATTCATACAAACCAAGAACTTGTACAAATCTTGGATGAAAAGATTGGACAAGAGTGGAGAAAAGATTTAACGAAATTGACCAAATTGATGTCATATCAAAAAGATAAGGACACTAAAGCAAAAATCAGAGCCATGAAGTTAGCTAAAAAACAAGCATTGGCAGATCGTATCTATAAGCTTCAAGGCGTTGAACTTGATGTGAACTCCATTTTTGACATTCAAGTGAAAAGATTGCATGAATATAAGCGTCAATTGATGAATATCTTACATATCATTCATGTCTATTTGCGCTTGAAATCAGATGAGTCATTCAAAAAGTCTTATTATCCACATTCATTCATTTTCGGTGCCAAAGCTGCGCCCTCCTATCATATGGCAAAAGCTGTCATTGAACTCATTGATACGGTTTCTGACATCATCAATCAAGACCAAGACACCAAACACCTCTTAAAAGTTGTTTTTGTTAGAAATTATAATGTTACTTATGCAGAATACATCATGCCAGCAGCTGATCTATCCGAGCAAATTTCTACAGCAACTAAAGAAGCAAGCGGAACCGGCAATATGAAATTTATGATGAATGGTGCCATTACCATCGGTACACTCGATGGAGCAAACGTTGAAATCGTTGAAAAAGCAGGTAGTGATAACGCATTTATCTTCGGATTAACCGCAGATGAAGTGCATCATATTTACAAGAATAATGGCTATAAACCTAGAGAAATCTATGAAGCAGATTCAAGATTGCAACAAGTATTCCAATATATTCGCAATCTGAATCCAAACCCACAACACTTTGATTATATCTTGAATAACTTACTCAATAGTGACTACTTCTTAGTGATGAAAGACTTTGATGGTTATGCAAAAGCACATGAAATTGCGAATAAAGCGTACAAAAATCAGTCTAAATGGGCTGAAATGCAAATTGCTAATATCGCAAATTCAGGGTTCTTTACTTCAGACAGAACCATTGAGCAGTATAATGATGAGATTTGGAAACTAAGAAGAATTGAATTCTAAGCATTTACAACTTACATGAGTTTCTATTCAGCGCATAAAGGATTATAAAACATGAAAGTCTTCATCGATGGTTTTCATCAACTGAGAATCGAATCATACAACTATATCGAGTCCATTGAACTCAGAGATTTGAAAGCTCATTTTGTCAGAAGCGACGATCATATGCAGTTTTTTGTGACTGATCAGCCGATTTGTCTACATACTGATGATCGAATCATCATCAATGGAAAGCCATATCCACTTGAAATTGGATTGGTCACACTCACTAAGGAATTTGAAGCAAGATTCCGCTATGATGGTGTCCTTGGCGTTGAATATCATCATACAGATTCGACATTTAGACTGTTTTCACCTGTTGCAAAAGCAGTCTCTCTCGTTTTAGATGGCATAGAATATCCAATGTCTTATGATGAACCCATCTGGTTTAAAACTGTTCTTGGTGATCATGATGGCAAGCCATATCATTATTTAGTTCGATTGGTAGATACTTTTGTTAAGGTCAAAGATCCCTATACTATGGCTTGTTCTACAACAGATAGCTATGTCATTGATTGGTCAAAGACAACACCTATCATACCTACTCCAGTCAAATTGAAGAATTACGTAGATGCAGTCCTTTATGAAGGACATGTCAGAGATATGTCTATCCATTTGGATGTTGAATCGAAAGGTGTTTTTGAAGGTTTGACTGAACACTCTAAGATTCTTAAAGGCTCGGTCTTGAGTCATATCAAGAAATTAGGCATGACCCACTTACAATTACTGCCTGTTTTTGATTTTGAAGGTGTCGATGATCTAAAAAAAGATTCATTGTATAACTGGGGATATAATCCTTCACAGTTTTTTGCAGTAGAAGGGTGGTATTCTAAACATCCTAATGATCCATATGATCGCATCAATGCATTCAAGAAAGTCATCAATTATGCCCATCGCATTGGTTTAGGCATCAATATGGATGTTGTATACAATCATGTGTATCAGCATAAGACATTTCCTTTTGATCAAATCGTACCTGGATATTTTTATAGACACAACAGTCTTCATAAAATGACAGATGCATCGTATTGTGGCAATGACATTGAAACACGAAACTATATGGTCAAAAAACTCATCATCGATAGTTTGTTGCATTTTGCAAACAACTTCCAAATTGACGGATTCCGTTTTGATTTGATGGGGTTGATGGATATTGATCTCATGCAAGAAATCGAAGCGAAGTTAAAATCGTTAAATCCATCCATCATGCTTTATGGAGAAGGATGGAACATGCCAACAGAAGTTCCAGCAAAAATGCGTTCCAATATGGCCAATCAGGCTCAGTTTTCAGGATATGCACATTTCAATGACTTTTTTAGAAACACCATGAAAGGTGAACTCCATGGATCTGGTATCGGTTATTCGATGGGAAACAGACATCAATCTAACCGTGCAATGGATGCACTGCTTGGATCACCTCAACTCTTTACTTCACCCAATCAGTCCATCAATTATGTTGAGTGTCATGATAATCTGACTTATTATGATAAAATGCTATTATCCTGTGGATTTGAAGATGCGAAATTCAAATACTGTCAAGATCTCGCAAATCACTTGATTGCAATATCCCAAGGTATTCCTTTCTACCATGCAGGACAAGAGTTTTATCGCTCAAAAAAAGGTGTTGAAAACTCATACAATAGTCCCGATCCAATCAATCAGATCATTTGGAATATCAAAGAGCCAGCTGTTCTACAGTTAAAGAGATTACTGAAAATACGAAAACGATTTGCCTTATACAGACAGACATCATACAACAATAGTGTGAAAGTCCAAAAAGAAGGCAATCTCATCATCTATTCACTAGAAGGTCCAAAAGATATTTTGCATCATTACATTAAAAATCAACAAGGCATCGAGAAATTGCCACTTTTGAATGGAAAATTGATTTTCCCATCTCAAAGGGCACTCATCGATGATGGACATATTTTCATCGACCAACCGGGAATCTACATCATCCAAATCAAGAAATAGGAGAAACATATGAGACTCATTTCCGATTCAGATGTCAATGAATTTTTACTGGGACGTGCTTCAAATCTGCATGAATTTCTTGGTGCGCATCTCGTCAGAGATGACAAGGGAGTTGTCGTATCGACAGAATTTACTGTCTATGCACCAAACGCCAAAGAAGTGAGATTACTTGCAGAGTTTAATCACTATGAAAGTTGGAAACATGTTTTAACAAAAATCCACCACATGGGTTTTTTCCGGATAGAAATTCCAGGAAACCATGAGTGGGCGACCTATAAGTATGAAATTCACACGCCTTCTGGACGTCTACTTTATAAGGCTGATCCTTTTGCCCATTATGCTGAAGTTAGACCTCAGACAGCCAGCAAGGTTTATGACATCAAAGGTTATACTTGGCATGACGGAGAATGGCTTTATAACAAGAAAAAGAGTTATGAACAACCCCTACTCATTTATGAAATTCACTTAGGTTCGTGGCGCAGAAAATTTGGCCAATTCAAGCCTTATAATGAAGTCGTCGATGAACTCGTTTCCTATGTTAAAGATCAAGGATTTACGCATGTTGAATTGATGCCTGTTTATGAGTATCCATTAGATGATTCATGGGGTTATCAGGGCACTGGTTACTTTGCAGCAACCTCAAGATTTGGTGTACCTAAAGATTTCATGTACATGATTGATAGATTTCATCAAGCCAATATTGGTGTCATCATGGATTGGGTGTTAGGTCACATCTGTAAGGATGCACACGGATTGTCATTCTTTGATGGAACTCCTTTATATGAATTCCCAGATAAAGAACGTCGAGAAAACGTCACTTGGGGAACTGACAATCTTGATTTTTCTAAAGGCATTACGCGCAGTTTCATGCTTTCTGCATTGACATTCTGGATGGACTATTTCCATGTCGATGGTTATAGAATTGATGCTGTTTCTAATTTAATCTATTATCTCGGTGATCGTAGTCAAGGTGTCAATCAAGATGCGATCAATTTCATCAGACAAATCTCGTTTCACTTGTTTGGTAAAGATGACAGAATGTTACTCATGGCAGAAGACTCCACTGATTTTCCCTATGTGACACATCCTGTTTCAACCGGTGGCATTGGATTCAACTACAAATGGAATATGGGATTCATGAATGACATTTTGAGATATTTCAAAGAAGATCCAATTCACCGTAAATTTCATCATGATAAAGTCACTTTTGGATTGGTCTATGCCTTCAATGAACAGTTTGTGTTGCCATTTTCTCATGATGAAGTCGTTCATATGAAAGGTAGTCTTGTCAACAAGATGCCTGGAGATTATTTCCAAAAAATGGCAAATTGGCGACTTTTGCTGACTTTATGGATGACTCATCCAGGTAAAAAACTTTTATTCATGGGTCAAGAATTTGCATCATTTTCAGAATGGGCTTTCCAAAAAGAACTGGATTGGAATCTCTTTGATTTTCCAGCACATCAACAAGCCAACCGTTTTTTCCGTGATTTAGCTTCAGTGTATCGATATCACAGTGCCTTATGGCAATATGATCATCATCCCAAGGGATTTGAATGGTCAATCGTCGATGACAGGGATCAATCAGTCTTTTCATACATCAGAAGAAGTGATTCTGAAACTCTCGTGATTGTCTTGAATATGACACCCAATGTCCATGAGTTCTATGAAATTGGTGTTCCATATCCAGGTACATATGAAGAAATCCTCAACAGTGATCAAGCCATTTATTTCGGTTCAGATCAATACAATGGATTGCCTCTTCAAACAATTCAAGGCCAAAAAAATCAGTTTGAACAGTTCATCAAACCGAAATTAGGCCCACTATCAGGAATGATTTTCATCCACAAAAACATCAAACCAGCAACAAAAAAGCGCCAACATCCGAAAGGATAGGCGCTTTATTTTTTTACTTGGTTGTTTCTCTTTCAATCAGTTTGACATCAATGATGTCGTGAAGACTATCAAGTTCCACATCACGGATTAATTTGGTCAAATTGATGAAACTTTGTTTTCCCATGTAATTAATCGACTGATGAATGGTTGTTATCGATGGTGTAACCCACTTGGAGAATGGTGTATTGTCATAACCGATGATTGAAACATCGCTTGGCACTTTTCTGCCCAATTTTTGCACAATATTCAAGCATGCAAATGCTAACGTATCACTGAACGTGAAAATTGCATCAACATGTGGATTATTTCTCAATATTTCTTCCATTAACTTAAAATCAGGATTAACCAAATCAAAATCAAAAATATCTGCATATAAACCATGTTTCTTAAGTTCATTCATGAAACCGATGGTACGTTCCATGGTAGTGAGCAAGAATGAAGGACCTCTGAAAATCAAAATGTTTTTGGCTCCAGTTGATATCAGTTTCTGAGCAGCAAGTGCACCACCTTTGACATTATCAGAAGTGATAGAAGGAATGGTTTCATCCAAAATATGATCGACTGTGATGACGGGTATATTGAGTTCAAGCAATTTTTCTTTGTTATTGAAGTTAGATGCTACAATCAAACCTTCTATATTATAAGATTCAAAGAATTTTAGATATTCGATTTCACGATCTGGATCATCTTGTGTATGGCAAAACATGATTTTATAGCCATATGCAGCTGCTTGAGATTCAATACCTTCTAAAAGTTCTCCATAAAAGGATGGACCAATATGAGGTACAATCACGCCAATAATTTTAGAACTCCGGTTGGTCAGTGATCTGGCTAGTTGATTGGGTGTGAATCCAAGTTCATCAATGATTTTCATGACGACAACTTTGGTTTCTTCATGAACATATCCTTTTTGGTTGATGACTCTGGAAACAGTTGACACGCTCACGTTTGCTTTTCTAGCAACATCACGAATGGTAGGTTTCATCGTACTCACACTTTCTGAAGCAATACATATCCATAAGCTTCTAAAGTGATTTTACCATGAATTACAAGAGATTGGTTTGTAAAAAAATCGATGTAATTGCCTACAACTAAACTGGTATCACATATGGTTTTTTGATCTGAATTATTGATGATCAATAGGATATCATCAACACCGCTATCTTTGGATATGATTAAACAATTGGATTCGATCAAATGAAAGTCATGACTAGACATGGACTCCTTTGTTTTTCTCAAATGAATCAGTTGTTTCGTGAATTGATAGAAATCATTTTTTTCCATCGATTCATTCCAAATCATACAACGTCGATTATCTGGATCGTTTTCTCCAGTCATACCGATTTCATCGCCATAGTAGATATTTGGAGCTCCAGCAGCAATAAACATCAGTAAATAAGCCAATTTAACGCGTCTTTCATCATCTTTAAGACGTCTTTTGATGCGAATGGTATCATGGCTTCCGACCAGATTAAACATGTTCTCCATGACATTTTTAGGTGTATGTGCCATGTAAGTTGTGACTACATGTTTGAAGGTTGAAAGATCCATCTTTTGTTCTAGGAATTTCCATATGGGGTATGATAAATCATAATTCATCACAGAATCCAGCTGATCACCATGAAGCCATGGTATGGATGAATCCCAGTTTTCGCCCAAAATGAATGTATCTTTCTTTGTTTTTCTTGCAGTTTCTCTAATCTTTCTCAAAAATTCATGCGAAATCTCATTGGAAACATCCAAACGCCATCCGTCAATGTCATACGTTTCTATCCAATATCTAATACAATCTAACAAGTGCTTTTCAGTTAACGGATTGGATGTATTCCACTTTGGCATCATCGGTGTAAATGCAAACGTTCGGTAATTCAATTCCGTACCTTGATGCTTGATAGGTTTTCCCGTCAATGGATTTAAAGGGAAATTGATGACTGGATACTGATCGATAAAGAAACAGTCTTTATAAGGACTCAATTCACCATGTTTGATGACATCTTGGAAGAATGGATGATCATACCCAGCATGATTAAAGACACCATCGAGCATGACTTTGATACCCAGTTCATGTGCTCTTTCGACCATGACACCAAAATCAGCATTGGTACCAAACTGAGGGTCAATTTTGAAATAGTTGGTTGTATCGTATTTGTGTGCAGTTGGAGATTCAAACATCGGTGTAAAATAAATCCCGGTAATGCCTAAAGCGTGCAGATAAGGCAGTTTTTCTGTGATTCCCTTGATATTACCACCATAAAGTTCATGATTGTTTACAGGAAGTTTTCCCCATGTGAGTTTAGGATTGGGAGAAGTTGAATAAAAACGATCCGGAAAAATTTGGTACCATATCGTATCTTTCACCCAACTGGGTGTATGATGCAAGTCTTCATGATTCAAATATGGAAAATTATAATACTCTGATAAATCATACAAGCTGTATAAATCCTCTTCCTTTTCAACTGGTTTGAGTTGTTTGGTTCCATATAAATAAATGAGATGGTCCTTCTTCAGTATGAATGCGTATTTGGTACGGTAAAAAGAGGGTTCGATTGCGATGAAATAATAGTCAAACAAATCGCTTGAGTATCGTTTAATCATGTTTTTTTGATCATGTTTCCAAGTCATTTTTGAATCATCAAGCTTAATCCAGTGAAATGGATCGCCATAAATGAGTGACACGGAATCAAAATCATTTTTTGCAGTCCTAAAAATGAGATGCAATGTATTGGCATCGTATGCATAAGAAAACTCAGATTTTGCTTGATGGAGCAAAGCGTGTATATTCATCTTAATCACCATTGACATTATATCATGCCATGTCATTTGCAAATTATGAAACCGATTACATTGTTTTATTCATATTGAAAATATGTTACAATTGTAATGGCAAATTAAGGTGATTCTATGAACAAAAAATGGTGGATGGAAAGCGTCGGCTACCAGATTTATCCCAAGAGTTTCTATGACACCAATGATGATGGTATCGGTGACTTACCAGGTATATTGGAAAAGCTCGACTATCTCAAGACTTTAGGTGTTAATTTAATCTGGATCTGCCCGTTCTATGATTCTCCAATGGATGATAACGGATATGATGTCAGAGATTTTTTTGGTATCTCCAAAGTGTTTGGTACCATGGATGATGTTAGAAACATCATAGAAAAAGCACATGATTACGGAATGAAAATCGTCATGGATTATGTGCTCAATCATACTTCTGATGAACATCCTTGGTTTATCGAATCTAAATCTTCTAAAGACAATCCGTATCGTGATTACTATATCTGGAGTGAAGGTAAAGTGATCGATGGTATCAAAATGGAACCAACCAATTGGGGCTCATTCTTTGGTGGTAGCGCATGGAATTATGATGAAACAACAGATAGCTTTTATTTAAAAATTTTCTCCAACAAAATGCCAGATTTGAATTGGAAAAATCCTCAAGTTAGAATCGAAATGGCCCAAGTAGCGAAGAAGTGGTTAGATCTTGGAATCGATGGATTCAGAATTGATGCTGTCTCACATTTAGATAAAGCGCCCTTCATCGATGCAGAAGCAAAACCAGGTGAAAAATATCCACTTGATTATTTCAAATTTTCCAATCAACCAATGGTTCACCCATATCTCAAAGAACTGAATCTCAATGTGTTCTCATCATATGACTGTGTCACGATTGGTGAAGTCGGTGGATCTGCATCCATCGAAGAAGGCATTCGGTATAGTGCATTTGATTCAAACGAACTATCGATGGTCTTTTCGTTTGATCACAATTGGTGTAACAATATCTTTGAAATCAATCATCCCAAATATTTAAAAACAGATGTCAAGAAACTCAAACAAGCATTCAACATGTGGCAGACCTCGATGAAAAACATCGGTTGGGTCCCACTCGTTTGGTTCAATCATGATCAGCCCCGCCTCATTAGCCATTATGGTAGCAAAAAATACCCACTTCAAAGTGGAAAGATGCTTGCTACAGCGTTACATATGATGAGGGGCACACCTTTCATTTATCAAGGCGAAGAAATCGGTATGACGAATTACCCATTTGAAGATGTATCAGACTTTAATGACATTTCTTCGATATCAAGTTATCAGCATCACTTGAATTTAGCACCGGATGATCCTGTCACTGCACTGAGAATTGCATCCATGCGCTCGAGAGATAATGCAAGAACACCAATGCAATGGACATCAGGATTCAATGCAGGATTTTCAATCAGCAAACCTTGGATCAAGGTGAATCCTAATTACAGAAAAGTCAATGTGGAGCGCAATTTAAAAGATCCCAACTCACTGTTTTATCATTATCAGAAGTTGATTGCTTTAAGGAAAGATTCACCGTATCGTGACGTGATCCTTTGGGGAGATTATGAACTCAAGGACCCTTTAGATCAAGATCATTATACATACACCAGGACATATCAGGATATCACATTACTTGTCATCAATAGTTTTTCCCAAACGAAGACTAGTTATGATTTATCATCCTATGAAATCATTGAATCACTGATTCACAACGAGAAAAAAATCAAGATCAAGGACCAAAAGATCCTATTGAAACCCTACGAATCGATTGTATTCGTAGTGAAGGAGAAATCATGAGAACAAGCGGTATATTATTACATATTTCAAGTTTGCCAGGAAAATATGGCATCGGATCTTACGGTAAGGAAGCTTATCGTTTTGTTGATTTTCTCCATGATACAGGGACAACCTATTGGCAAATACTCCCACTGGGTCCAACCTCTTATGGTGACTCACCTTATCAAACATTTTCAGCCTTCGCAAATAACCCTTATTTCATCGATTTAGACATTTTGATCGAAGAAGGTTTATTATTACCTCATGAGATTAAGGCAACTTTCCATAGCCCTCGTTATGTTGAATATGCTGAACTTTATCAGGAACGCTTTGATGTTTTGAAGCATGCATTCCATCGTTTTAATCGACATGATTATGGATATCAACATTTCGTCTTTGAACAGCGGAAATGGTTATCTGATTATGCACTGTTCATGGCACTCAAAGTGCATCATCAAGGTGCTGCTTGGTCAACATGGAGCCATGATTTACGATTAAGAACTCCAGAAACCATTGCATACTATCAAGATTTGCTCAAAGAAGATATTGAATTCTATCAATTCTTGCAGTATAAGGCATATCAACAGTGGTTCAATCTAAAAACTTACGGTAATCAAAAAGGTGTCAAGTTTATTGGAGACATGCCCATCTATATTTCCTATGATTCATCCGATGTTTGGGCAAATCCCAGATATTTCGATTTGAATGCTGACAGAGTCCCCAATCATGTCGCTGGTGTTCCACCAGATAATTTCTCAGCCGATGGACAACTTTGGGGAAATCCACTTTATAATTGGGATTTACTGGAACAGGAATCATTCGATTGGTGGGTTGATCGTGTTTATTCAGCAACACATTTGTTTGATATGATTAGAATTGATCATTTCATTGGATTCCAGAATTTCTTCTCGATTCCTTATGGATTAGAAACTGCAAAACACGGTGAATGGAAAAAAGGACCAGGCATCAAATTATTCAATATCATCAAAAAACGTTTAGGTGATGTCAACATCATTGCAGAAGATTTGGGTGTAGTCACAGAAGAAGTGAGAAAGATGCTTGCAGAAACTGGATTCCCGGGTATGAAACTCTTGCAGTTTGCATTTGATTCGAGAGAAGAAAGTGATTATATTCCTCATTTATATCACAAGAACTTGATTGCATACACTGGCACTCATGACAACGAAACAACAGTCCAATGGTTTGAAAAGTTACCTAAAGCCGATCTAGAATATTGTTTAAATTACATCAATCATGGTTCAGGAAGTCCAACAGATAGTTTAATTAAATCAACACTGGCTTGTATTGCAGATACAGCAGTCATTCCGATGCAAGACTGGTTAAACTTAGGTGCTGAAGCTCGGATGAATATACCATCTACAACCGGTAATAACTGGAAGTGGAGAATGTTAGATAGTGATATCAGTGAACCAATTCAATTGAAAGTTACAACGTTCACAC
>Ga0209835_1000092_pt1 | contig 63463 bp, 56 predicted proteins | sample LakKivwa52mmetaG_FD_184138 | JGI IMG/M metagenome (GOLD analysis project Ga0209835, IMG submission 184138) | Anoxic lake water microbial communities from Lake Kivu, Rwanda to study Microbial Dark Matter (Phase II) - Lake Kivu water 52m metaG... | ecosystem: Environmental > Aquatic > Freshwater >...
TTAGAATGTTGGCAATCTGCGTAGGACTAAAATTACTCTTCTTCATAATACAAGTTTAAACGTTTTTTTAATTTCTGTCTAGTTTTAAACTGTACTATTTTTGGGGGAGCTTACAACCCAAAGATGAAGGATTGAAAACACTGGATTGTACTGTCCACAACAATTTCTCGCTGGCTACATCATAAAGGTTGGTTTCAAGAAAATAGGTATTGTCAGTAGTAAAATAACCGGGTGAATGCATTATTGGGTAACGATAATTGTAGTATCGAGAGAAAGATCCATAGAAAAGGAAAGGGTCATAAACTGGCGAATAAGGCCGGCCGGGCTCATAGCGCTCCTTTGTGAGCACATTAAGTAATGCAATGGTTAATATGGCTTCACTTCCTGTATTCCGGATCGTTTGCATCATCTCCTGGTTATGTGATACGTTTTCCTTGTCCATGCCGGGTGGAAATAGCTCAGTACTTGTTACGGTTTCTATTCCTTTGGTTTGAAGGTTCTTTGCAAGTTCAGTCTCTATGAGAGCTTTGCTGCTTAAATCTTCAGACAAAACAGCGATAAAGACTTTTTCTGCTTTTTTAGCAGTACTCATACCCGGATTCACCCATGAATTAGTCACTTTCTGGGGTGCTGAACATGATGCTAAAGTCATTAGAATTAATAAAAAGGGAATGATCTGCTTTTTCATGATAATTTGTTTTAAAAATTATGGTAACATTCTAAACACTAAACCACCATTTAGTCCAATCTGAATCAGAGAAGACCCACTGGAGACACCGACTTCGGGGCCGCTGCCCGCACTCCACCAGAGGCTTGCGCCAACATCGGTAATCGGAAACATTGCATTTGCCTGCAGTTTTATTCCAACTTTATCCGTGAAGAGATACTGAAAACCTCCGTTTATACCTGCCGCAAAATATGTGTTATTGTTTGCATCATTCTTGTATGGCGCAAAAACAACTGCGCCGATTTTCAAACCACCCAAGATGGATGCCCGGTCGTTGAGCGGTAAAATCCGGTTACTTCCAGCTAAAATATAGTTTGTCGAAATTCTTTCGTCAATGTCGCTTCCAAGCAGATCCGACGAAGCTGTAACACGGGATTCGATTCGGTTGTAAAATAACTCAACAGAATAGTGGCTGTTCAGATAATAAGTCAGAGCGGTTCCAAAGGAATGGCCTCCGTAAATTTTGGCCCTTCCGCCTTCTATCGGGAGCTTGTCAGCGAAGGTGTAGCCACTGAATACCGTTAAGTCAAGCGATTGAGCATTTAATAAAAACACTGACAGAGATAAAAGAAAGGAAAGTAAAAGTCGATTTTTCATGATGCCTGGATGCGATTTAAGTTTAATGATTGATTTGATATTTGTTGTAAGCTAATTTAAACTGTTATATAAACGTTCTTTAAAAACGTCTGAAAATTAAAAGTACGACAGTTTGTAACCATATCTTTCGGACAATGAAAATATCCTGATCTGTATTTGAGTAATATACGATTTCCCGGACAATGATTTTTGAGTATTGTGTACAAGTATTGAGATAAGGTTTTGTATAAAACAATTATATACTATCAGAAACCTTAAACAATCCATTCAAATTTATGTTTTACAAAGTTGAATTTTTCTCTTATTCACGTTTTGATTTGCCTTTGGATACTAAAAAAGCACTTTTATATACAAAAATTGTTATGAGCCTGTCACACAGTTCAACTTGGCAGAGATCAACTGGAATAATGCGTTAATTTTAAGTATTTGATGGAATTTTGTCTGACAGCCTCATTCCCTTCACAAAAATTTATTCCGTAACTAGCTTTCAGCCTCAAACCCGCTTGCCCTGAGTTTTTGCAGCAGACGGTTGTTTTGAAAGGGTTTTGGCTACGGGAAATTTCTTTTCATTGGTTACAACACATCTGATCATGCAATCATTTTGTCCGATTTTAGAAAAACCTTGCCGTTTTCCTGATAATTTTCATACATTTGCACCCCTGTTAATCAAAAACAGGCCTTGTAACCTTGTTGCAAGAGGGCCTATAGCTCAGTTGGTTAGAGCACCTGACTCATAATCAGGTGGTCCCAGGTTCAAGCCCTGGTGGGCCCACAGATTCAAAAGGGAGTCGCATCGGCTCCCTTTTTCTATTTCATGCTTTGCAATTTTTAACAAATAATCAAAACAGGTTTAACCGCTCATAAGGCTTAATATCTCATCTTTGCGACTGATAAACCAAATTCATCCGTAGCCATGCAAAGTGCTTATCCCGGAATAAATAATATCATCTTTGATTTTGGAGGAGTGATCCTCGATATCGACCCTCAACTTACTATCAACGAGCTGAAAAAGATTGGTATAGAAGATGCTTCTCTTTTTATGAGCCGCGATTTTCAGGAGCAGGTGATGAATAAGTTTGAACGGGGCATCCTGACACCGGAGGGATTCAGACATAAAGTACGGCAACTGGCAGCTACTGATGTGTGCGATCAGGAGATTGACGATGCCTGGAACGCGCTTTTGCTCGATATCCCAAAAGAACGCATTGCCGTGATCGAGCAGGTGAAACAGAATTATCAGATTTTTCTGCTCAGCAATTCAAACGAAATCCACTATGAACTTTACCTGCGCGACCTGCAGCTGCGCTTTGGTTATCGCGAATTTGATCAGTTGTTTCACAAGGCCTATTTTTCGTTCGACCTGCACCTGAGCAAGCCCAACCCCGAGATTTTTGAGTTTGTGCTCCACCAGCACAGGCTTGTTCCCTCTGAAACTCTGTTTATAGACGATACTTTGGAACACATAGAAGCTGCACGTAAACTCGGTCTGCGTACCTATCATCTGGTGAAGCCTGTGCGCATCCGCGACTTATTTGCCGAAGGCTGGCTTAAGGAAGATCTTCCGATTGTGTAGCCTCGTGCGGCTGCTGACCTCTTTGGGGTGTGTAACCATCGTAGTAACGGCCGATTTCGTCAAGTATTGACGATAGTTCTTCGTATAGTTCTGTGCCCATGATTCTGATTCTGTAAGGTTTAAAATTTGGGAAGCCTTTGAAATAATCGCTCCAGTGCTTGCGCATTTCGAGCAATGCCAAACGTTCACCCTTCCATTCAACCGATTTCTGCAGATGTATTCTGCTGATGCGTAATCTTTCGTGTACATCAGGCAGTTCGGGTAGTTGTCCGTTGTGCAGGTATTGTTTCACCTCAGCAAAAACCCACGGATTGCCATAGCTGCCGCGTGCAATCATCAGCCCGTCAACGCCATAGGTGTCCCTGCAATGTTTGGCCGATGGCCCGTCCACGACATCCCCGTTGCCGAAAACGGGTATTTTCATTCTCGGATTGCGTTTTACTTCGCCGATCAGTGTCCAGTCGGCCGGCACACTCGACCGCGTGGTGCGCAATCTGCCGTGGATGGTAATGGCTTGTATGCCCACATCCTGTAGTCTTTCGGCAATATCTACGATGTCTTTTCTGCTTTCATCATAGCCCAGCCTTGTTTTTACCGTCACGGGCAGATGTGTGGCTTTCACTACGGCAGCAGTCATTTCCACCATTTTTGGAATGTTGTTCATGATGCCGCTTCCGGCTCCGCGGTCGGCTACTTTGCGCACCGGACAGCCATAATTGATGTCAATGATGTCGGGATTTGCCCTTTCGGCATATTCGGTGGCCTTGATCATTGAATCAATGTCGTGGCCGAAGATCTGGATGCCTATTGGCCTCTCGAACTCGCTGAAATCGAGTTTTTTTACACTTTTTGCAGCATCACGGATCAGGCCTTCCGATGAAATAAATTCTGTGTACATGATATCGGCCCCGAACATCTTGCATACATAACGGAACGGGGGGTCGCTGACGTCTTCCATCGGGGCAAGCAGTATGGGAAACGGCCCCACTTCTATTTGTCTGATTTTAACCAACAGGATAATGTTTTAAGGGCTGCAAAAATACTATTTTTGCCCCTCACTGCAACCCCAACCTGCCCATGAAGCTGTTACCCTTGTTTCATCACACTTCCAATGGTGTTCAACTGATCCTTTTTTTATGTCTGGTCTTGTTGAGTACATTGGTGGTCATGGCGCTATCGTGGATGGCTGCTTCGGTTGTTTTTGATATTCCGCTGCAGGAAATCGGTTCGGTGATGGGCGATACGCTTCATCCCAACAATCTTGACCTTTCGCGCTTTATGCAGCTGGGTAGTCAGCTGGGACTGTTTTTATTGCCACCGGTAATTATGGCATTTCTGGTATCGACAAAGCCTTTTGGTTGGCTTGGCTTTGGCGGCAGGGTATCCTCTGCCCATTGGATAGCTGGAATTTCTGTGCTTTTTGTTGCTTTGCCCTTTCTGCATTGGCTTGCCGGCATCAACGAGCTTATCGTACTACCCGAAGGTCTTTCAGGAATTGAACAATGGATGCGCCGTCAGGAGGATGCCGCAGAGGTTATCACACAGAGGTTTCTGGATGTGGATAAGTTTGTCTGGCTGCTGTTTAACCTGATCATGATTGCTGTGATACCGGGAATTGGCGAGGAGATGGTGTTCCGGTCGGTGTTGCAGCCTGTCTTTTCGAAAGGATTCAGAAATGTTCATCTCGGTATCTTTTTTACTGCTGTGGTTTTTGCTGCCATGCACCTTCAGTTTTACGGCTTCCTGCCCCGGTTAGTGTTGGGAATGTTTATGGGTTATGCCTTCTTCCTGAGTGGCAGTATCTGGCTTCCGGTGGTGATGCACACGGTAAATAACGGAGCAGCCGTATTGGTACATTACCTGCATTTCAACGGCTTTTCGGATGTTTCGTTGGAGGACGCTGCCTCATTTTCAGGAAGTCCTTTCTATGTGCTGCTCAGTGCTGCTCTGACAGTCTTATGCCTGATTGTGATGGTAAAGGCTGGGCATGCAAGCAAAAAAGAGGTCCGGCACAGTACCGAACCTCCTGATCAACAGTTTTAGCTGATATTTATTTTGCGATACCTTTCAGGGTCGAGTAATTGATCCTGAACGAACCGGCTTTTCTGAGTTCCTGTTTCACATCGGTAACAACGCCCATCTTGGTCTCGTTATGCACCTTGAGCGAGGTGGTGAGGAGCGGCCTGTCAGCTTCATTTCTGGCTTCGCGTTCTGACGCAATAAACTCAGGGATTTCGTTTACCCTGGCAAACTGGTCATTGAGCTGAATCCTCGACTCAGTCCCGTACATGGCAGCATTGGTCGGAGGACCGATGTAGATATAGCTAACCAAAGACTTCTTTTCGAGCTTTTGCACTTCGGTAGCTGTGGGCAGTTTCATTTTTACTTTCAGGGTTACTTCACGCATAACGGTGGTTACCATGAAGAAAAACAAAAGCATAAAGATAATGTCGGGCAACGACGAGGTATTTATGGCCGGTGAGCCTTTACCTTTTTTTGTTTTAAACTTCGACATATTATTGACCTCCTATACTTTCGGGTTCAGCTTCCGAGATACGAACGGGTATGGCCTCATTGATGGCTTTAACGCGATCTTCATCGGTCAGTTGTGAGAACTTAACACCGAAACGTTCTCTTGAAAGCTCATCGCGGAGTTCGTTGAACGCACGGGCCAGTTCGTTCTGCACCCTGATGTACATATCATAGGATGTTCCCCTGTCGTTTTTGAGCGAGATAACACCTTTGGAAGTGTAAATATCGCCAAGTAAATTGATGTTTTTCAACTCAACCTCAGGGTAATTCGGGTTGTCGGGATAATGCGGCATCATAAAATTCTTTGCCACATCCTTCAGTGATTCAACGCTACCGGGCAGGCCATTTACAAGTAACCTGTCGTTTTTGTTGACAAGTACGTTCATGATGTTGCGCTCCTTGATTTTCTGATCTATTTCTTCCTCAACCGGTGGCGGCAGGCGGCGGATGATACCGGTGTCCACGTCCATCGTTGTTGTAACAAGGAAGAATATCAGCAACAGGAATGCAATATCAGCCATCGAGCCCGCATTGATTTCTGGTGATGCTCTTCTAGCCATACTTGATTATTTTAACAGTTTTGAGATGCTCGAATAGATTACTGCGATTATTGCAAAACCGGCTGTAATATAAGTAAACAGAAGTCCCATGCCCACCAGTTTTGAGGTGTGCGCGGTAATTTTCATCTGTTCGAGTTTGATATCGCTGAAGCTGTTGCCGGCCAGCGAATAGGAAATGATGGCCACAACGGCAATAACGCCTATACTAAGCAACAGCTTAACGGCATTTTTTGGGTTCTGGGTGTAGCTGTATATTGGCGATGCGATGGCTATGATAATTCCGGCGATCAGCAGGACATAGCCCCAGCGCAGCAGAAATGATTCTGTGACTGCACCAACATAGAATAGCACCCCGAAGATCGCTGACAGACCCATCAGTCCGATCAACACCCAACCTACATATTTTGATAGATTGTCGTTCATGGGATTATTTTTTGGCGTACTTGTTCAACATATCAATGAAGGTGATCGAGCTGTCTTCCATATTATTTACAAGCGAGTCGATCTTTGAAATAATATAATTGTAGAAGATCTGAAGGATGATGGCCACGATCAGACCAAATACGGTGGTCAACAAAGCGATTTTAATACCGCTGGCCACGATTTGGGGAGAGATGTCGCCGGCTGCTGCGATATCATCGAAGGCCTGGATCATACCAATTACCGTTCCCATAAACCCGAGCATGGGAGCAAGAGCGATAAACAACGAGATCCAGCTTACGCCGCTTTCGAGGCGCCCTGTGATTACCGAACCGTAAGCGATAATGGATTTTTCTACTTCGTCAATGCCGGAGTTGTAACGCAATAAGCCCTGATAGAATATGCTGGCTACCGGTCCGCGTGTGTTGCGGCACAGTTCTTTGGCCTGTTCAATATTGTTGCTGTTGAGCGCCTCATCGATACCGGCAAGCAACTTCTTGGTGTTGGTTGCACTCAGTGTAAGGTAAATAATCCTCTCGATGCTGATGGCGAGGCCGAAGATCAGGGTTAACAGTACGATACCCATAAACGCAGGACCACCATCGATAAACTGCTCTTTGATAACTTCATGGAAGGTTTGTGGTGCTTCAGGCTCGGTCGCCATAGAAGTCGTCTGTACCGGTGCAGCTTCTTCAACTGCTGTGGTTTCTTCAGTTTGGGCAGGTGTTCCTTCCTCGGTTTGTGCAAACATCAGGCCCGATACGCCGAAAAACAGGATGCCTGCCAGGGTCAGTAAAGCAATTAATTTTTTCATAAGCTAAGAAATGTTGATTACTAAAATAAACTCGGTTTTTGTGTGGTTATTATTAATTAATCTGTAAAATTACCAATAAGCCGCAAATGTATAAATAAATTAAGGAAAACGATCTTTTGTTCAGGTTAAGATTTTGTTTCTCCAGTTTTCGGCGGAGAGAGCGGGATTCGAACCCGCGATACCCTTTTGAGGTATACACACTTTCCAGGCGTGCGCCTTCAACCACTCGGCCATCTCTCCTTGCACTCAGGCAGACCATTTGACTTTCGGTGACAAATGAGCCGCCAAAAGTAGGTATTTTTTTAATCCCTGTCAAAGCAAAATGTTTATTCTGCTGCAACATTGCCTCAATTGCCTGCGCTTCCTGTGATCATCATTTTTTCACTGAAAACGCCATCAGCCGAAATAAGATGCAGGGTATAGAGCCCTGGTGCTAATCCGCTCAATGATACATGGGAAGGTGTTGTTAATGATGATGCCATTACCTGACGCCCCAAAGCATCCACAATAATCAGGCTTGCTTCAGTATCCGAAGAAGACTCAATTCGGATATACTCTTGCGCAGGGTTGGGGTAAACAACAAAAAATAAATCCTGACTGCTGATACCGGTGACCACACGGCTGATGTCAACATCGTCAATGTAAATTCCGTCTCCAGTAACAAACACATCGCTATAAAACCTGTATCTCAGTCGAACATGCTCAGTACCCAGATAATCATTCAGGCTGTAGGATTTTTTTTGCCAGTTTTGCTGACTTCCGTTAAACGTGGCGATGCTGGTCCAAGTGTTTCCATTGGCCGAGAGTTCAAAATACACATAATCGTATCCGGATTCGAGTTCGTACCGTGTCCAGAAGGAGACTGTGGCTTCTTCTAAATCACCATCTAATGAAAACGGCCTGAGGTATGCATAGCTTGTCACATTGTTCTGATAACTACCATTGGGGCTGTCGGCAAGGCTGTGCGCAGGACTGTGGCTTAGTGTGGTGGTCAATCCCCAGCTGTGGGTTGTTTCCCACCAATCGCTGCCCGACTCAAAATCATCAGCATATGGAAGTGCCAGCATGGGACGGGGCGTGACCGAAACAGCCGGAGATCTTTCCGACTCATCTTCCGATTCAGTAAACACAGCTGTTACCTGATACTGATATTCGGTGTCGTTGACAACTTCGCTGTCTTCATAAACATTGTTTGCTGTGCTGCCAGCAAGAATGTTGTCGCGATAGATATTGTAATGATCAACTCCTTCCATGGCTGTCCAGCTCAGCTTCACCAGATTATCGAAGCCGAGTGCCCTCAGGTTTCGCGGAGGAGTAATCCTGTTGGCCATTGAAGCTGCTGCTGCGAGGGAGGCCTGCACGAATACACGTGCCTGTGCGGCATTGTTAAAGCTGGGGCCCACAAGGTCGCTCGAGGTGTGAATATAAGGACTGTAGTTTTGCGAATCCTCGAATGGGAAAATACCCATGAATCCGTTGTTGTTGAATGAAGTGTGGTCGCTGTCGCCGCCTTGCAGCATGCCTGGTTCGATGATGAAGTCAGGAAGATAAATGCCGCAGATATCGGTGTAAAAATCAGCCAGTTCCTGTGCCGAAGGCGGATAAATGAGGTCGGTGTGGATGTAGCTGCCGTTTTGAAGGTAGCCGATCATATCGAGGTTGAAATATCCGTGGATATCCATTCCTTGTTGGGCACAACGACTCGCATACGCCTCGCTGCCGTACAATCCGTATTCCTCGCCCGAGAAGGCACAAAACACCAACGTTCTGTCGAAGCTATACTGGCTCATGATACGGGCAATCTCGAGCACTCCTGCTGTGCCGGAGGCATTGTCGTCGGCCCCTGGTGCACCGCCACTGTTGGAGTAAGAGTCGTAGTGGGCACCAACAACAACATATTCATCAGGATAAACTGCACCGGTTAATGTGGCAATAACGTTGTCGCTTGCACTGCCATTCGGCATCCAGAAATCCATGATCTCGACCGATAATCCAAGGGCTTCAAATTCCGCAGCCAACCAGTTCTGGGCAACAACACTCTGTGGCTGGTATGCATTTCGGGTTCCATAATCCTCGAGGTGCTGAACGGTAGCAGAAATAAGTGTTTCGTCCACCTCCTCAAGCATAGATGCAATAAACGGATCAGGAGTATTGCGGCTTCCGCTGGCATAATGCAGTGGTGCAGGTCTCTTCATCGCACGATCGTGGAGTTTTATCATCCCGTCGTTTTTCGCCGGTTGCAGTGCAAAATCCCTGCTCTGATCAATGCCGGCAATAACGAAGTGTCCGCCATCGAAAACCATGTATGCTTTATCTGTCAAACTTTGAACATATTCGCTGTGATTATCAGGAAGGGTGTACATAAGGTAATAATCCATTCCTTCGGCCCAGGCTTCATCCGTAACCAGGTTTCCTCCATGAGGGGCTGGTCCGCGTGAAGTAACAACAACCAGCTGTCTGGATACATAATTTACTGCAACAGACGGATTATCGAGCAGGGACAAAGATTGTGCTGCATCGGCAGGCCGGATAACATAAAGCTGCCTGTCTTGTGCAATCGTTTGCAGGGTCAGGAGCATCAGAACAAGGAACAGATTTTTCATAAAGTGTTACAATTGATCCGGCAAAGTTAACGACATAACCCGAACCTTTTTGTGTCACAGGAAGAAAAGAATTGACCTGTCGCAATAAAATGAACAGTAGTGCCGCAGAAATTTCAGGAACCATCATGGACGGTTGGGTCTGATCAGTACAATGTTAAATTAATAGATTCAAAACAGTAAATTGCATCAGGAGGTAAACTAAACGGCCAAAATTTCGTTTTTTTGCAGATCATTTTCCAATAAATATATTAAGGTGAAACGAATTGAAATCAAAGATGCCCTGCAGATGCAGGCAACGGACGAAGCGATCAATGTGCGGGGTTGGGTGCGCACCAAACGCGGCAGCAAGAATGTAGCTTTCATAGCCCTGAACGACGGATCGACGCTGCATAACCTGCAACTGGTGGTTAATCTGGATGAAATTCCCGAGTCTGCGCTGGCACTTGTGCACACAGGCGCGTCTGTTTCTGCTACAGGCAAACTGGTTCCATCGGCCGGCAGCGGCCAGGCTGTGGAGCTTGCCGTCGCACAAATCGAGCTGCTCGGTGCAGCCAATCCGGATGAATATCCGCTGCAGCCAAAGAAGCACTCACTTGAATTTCTGCGTGAGAAGGCACACCTCAGGTTTCGGACCAATACCTTCAGTGCCATCGCCCGCCTCAGGCATGCCATGACATTTGCCATACATAAATTTTTTAACGACAGAGGTTTCTACAACATACACTCACCTATTATTACAGGTTCCGACGCCGAAGGAGCCGGAGAAATGTTTCAGGTGACCACACTGCCCCTGAAGACTATTCCTTTGACCCCCGAGAAGGATATTGATTTTTCAAAAGACTTCTTTGGCAAGGCGGCGAACCTCACTGTTTCGGGGCAACTGGAGGCCGAACTCGCAGCCCTGGCTTTGTCAAAAGTGTACACGTTCGGACCAACCTTCAGGGCCGAAAACTCCAATACTTCACGCCACCTGGCCGAGTTCTGGATGATCGAACCCGAAGTAGCCTTCAACGACATCCATGATAATATGGATCTAGCAGAGGATATGCTGCGCTACCTGATCAAATACGCGCTCGATAACTGCCCCGACGATCTCGCCTTCCTTGCCCGCAGGCTCGAAGAGGAAGAATCAGGCCGGAAGGCTGAAGAACGATCCATGGAGTTGATCGCCAAGCTTAAATTCGTGCTCGAAAACCCATTCGAACGAATCACCTACACCGAAGCCATTGAGATCCTCAAAAACAGTCAGCCAAACCGTAAGGGAAAATTCAACTATCCGGTCAATGAATGGGGTGCCGACCTTCAGTCGGAACACGAACGTTATTTGGTCGAAAAGCATTTTAAGCGCCCGGTAATACTCACCGATTATCCCAAAAAGATCAAGGCGTTTTATATGAAACAAAATGACGACGGCCAAACCGTCAGAGCAATGGATGTTCTGTTCCCGGGTATTGGCGAAATCATTGGCGGTTCACAGCGTGAAGAAAACTACGATAAGCTGCTGCAACGGATGAATGAGATGCATGTGCCCATTGAAACCATGTGGTGGTACCTCGAAACCCGCAAATTCGGCACTGTTCCGCATGCCGGATTCGGTCTGGGCTTCGAACGGCTGATGCTGTTCATCACTGGGATGGGAAATATCCGGGATGTGATACCCTTTCCGCGAACCCCGCTTAATCTGGAGTTTTGAATGGGATATAATGTGTAAACAATTGATATAAAGTAAAATAATACTTACGTACACATTTTATGCCATTTGTTTAATAAATATGACATCAACGCTTCGGGACTAATTTTAATTTTGTTGTATATTCGTGCTTGATTTGAAAAATGTGACACAAAATCACTCCATTCACTACTGAAACGACCCGTATGCTCAATCAAAGGCTCCAACAGAAACTGCTTCAGAAGCTCTCTCCGCAGCAAATATTGCTGATGAAGCTGCTTCAGATTCCGACTGTGGCCCTTGAACAGCGCATCAAACAGGAGATTGAAGAAAATCCGGCACTCGAAATGGAAGAGGGTTCTGAATCCGAAGAGTTTGAGGCAGACGAGATGCAGGATGATGCCCCCGACAGCGATGATGGCGATTATGATGAAGATGAATATGACTACGACAGCAGCGGTGACGAATTTGGATTTGATGATTACATTGATGAGGGCGACATACCCGAATACCGCCTCCAGGTAAACAACAGCAGCCGCGACGACGACCACCACGAAATTCCCTTTGCCGATGATCAATCCTTTCAGGAACTGCTGATTCAGCAATTGGGCTACCGAAAGCTGGATGAACGAAAAAATAAAATCGGACTTTATATCATCGGAAATCTAGATGACGCCGGATATCTCACACGCCCGGTTGAAGCACTCATCGACGACCTGCTCTTTGCACTCAACATCAAGTCAAACAAAACCGAAATCAACGAGATATTGGCCATCATTCAGGATTTTGATCCTCCCGGCGTGGGTGCACGCAACCTTCAGGAATGTCTGTTGCTGCAACTCAGACGAAAACAGGACGACAATCCCGATAAGGATTACAGATTGCCGATCATGGTCATTGACAGGTTCTTCAATGAATTCACCAAGAAACATTACGACAAAATTCTCAAAAGAGCCGAGATAGAGGAAGATGCTTTGAAAGAAGCCATGAACGAAATACTGAGCCTGAACCCCAAGCCCGGAAACTCCGTCAGCGAGGGCGCAAGGTCGGTGCAGTATGTGCTTCCTGATTTCATCATTCAAAATACTGATGGTGAACTCGAACTCAGCCTGAGCAACCGCAACACACCCGAACTCAGGGTGAGCCGGAGCTATACCGAAATGCTGGAAGTGTATTCCGAGTCGAAGAAAAATAGTGCAACCCGGGACGCGCTTATGTTTGTGAAACAAAAAATCGACTCGGCAAAATGGTTTATTGATGCGATCCAGCAGCGGCAGAATACACTATACCAAACCATGAATGCCATCATGTTCTATCAGCGCGACTATTTCCTTACCGGTGATGAAACACAACTCAGGCCAATGATACTGAAGGATATAGCAGAAATGGTAAACCTCGACATTTCTACCATCAGCCGGGTGGCCAACAGCAAATATGTGCAAACTCCGTTTGGCACCTTCCTGCTGAAGAGTTTTTTCAGCGAAGCCATGCAGACTGACTCAGGCGAGGAGGTTTCCACGCGTGAAATCAAGAAGATACTCAGTGACTGTATCGAAGCTGAAGAGAAAAACAAACCACTGACCGATGAGCAGCTTACAGATATTCTCAAAGAAAAAGGCTATAACATTGCCCGCCGTACTGTGGCCAAGTACCGCGAACAGCTCGATATTCCGGTTGCACGCCTAAGAAAGGAGCTGTAATTTGATTGTCGCCGGTAACATTGATTGGGAAAAACGCCTGGCCGGTTTTATTTCGGTTGTGTTGCATCCCATGCTTATTCCAACGATTACCTTATATATATTGTTGCGCCAGAATGGACTGCACCATAGCGATGGCAGCGAACGGCAATGGATCTTTCTGGGATTGGTATCGATGACGACTTTTGTGCTGCCTGCCCTCATGATATGGCTGATGGTCAAAACCGGCTTTGTTGGCTCACTGAGCATGAAACGACGCGAAGAACGTATGGGCCCTGTGCTGGTGACGGCTTTGTTTTTCTACCTGACCTATTATATAGCCAGAAAAATGAACATCGCCCCTGAATTCTATGTCTATATGCTCGGGGCTACTTTATTGGCTATCGTCAGCCTGCTGATCACTATATACTGGAAAATCAGCCTGCATATGGTTGCAGCAGGAGGTTCAACAGCTGCATTTGCCGAATATGCCCTGTTGTCAGGTAGTCCAATGCAGGGCGCACTGATAGCCTGTCTGATTTTGTCGGGTACTGTCGGATTTGCACGACTGAAACTGTCGGCCCACAAGCCGGCAGAAGTTTACACGGGCTATTTACTTGGATTTGGACTTATATGGACTGTCTATCTGCTCATCAGATAACAGGTTGTACGGTATTTAAAAAGGGCTGAGGCTTATCCCGACAGAAATCGGATATAGCTCGGGGCCCAGATCACGGCTGAACACGCGGGTGGGTTGATAATAACCAAACAGACTGATCCATTTGTAACCAACCCTCAGAGTTGGCCCGAAGGTATACTGCTCCAGCGAATTAACGTCTTTGCTCTTCTGAAGAACCCTTGGACCGTTCGGACTGATGTCGCCAAAATATTTAGTCTTGCTGTCGATGATGATTCCAAGCTTAAAACCAACTCCCAGTTTCCACTTGTCATCGAACCTGAACCTGAATTCAAAAGGAAAATCAAGATACACCAGATGCAGCTTGCTACGCTTGTAGTCGTTGGTTATTGGCGTAAATACGATAGTGTCGGCCTTGATATTGTTGATTTGTGTGTTTGAAAAAAGCTGGTTGTTTCGGAGACCGATTCCTGCCGAGAAAGTGTGTCTACCGTTTTCTGTCAGGTCAAAATTATAGGTGCCGAAAACATTGAAGCCCTGATTGATCGTCCTGATTTTCATATCTGCTGGCTTATCCATCCATATATCGCTGAACAAGTCGAACCCTACAGTGAATTTTGTACTGGTTTTTCCGGTAATTATCTGCGCTGATAACTGTCCGGCAAGAACCAACAAGCTGATGATCAAGAGTGTTTTTTTCATGGCTGACATCGTTTAATGTGGAATACTTAACGTGTTAATCTGTACAAAAGTACGAAATAATGTGGTGGACGGCTGTTTTTTCAAGCAGTTAGTCTATTGACCCAGCAGATCGTGCATCACAGCGATCATGCTGCTGCTGTTCCATTTTGCTGCACCGGTCTTACGGATGACGATTCTGCCTTCGGCTGAAATAACGAAGGTTACAGGAATGCTAGGTGAGGCAAAAACCTCCGGAACGGAATAACGCAGCTGATAAACAGGTATGTTGAAACCTTTTCGTTGCATAAATGATTGCACCACTTTCGGGTCTTCATCAGAAAGCAGAATAAAGGCTGCCTGCTGTCCGAAGGTGTCGTAAAGATCTTGTATATCGGGCATTTCGGCGATGCATGGCGGGCACCAGGTAGCCCAGAAATTCAGAAATACAGGTTTGCCTCCAAAGTCGGACAATCGGAATTCTCTGCCATCCATATCCGTAAAGCTCCATTGGTAATCAGCAGGACTGAGCGATACTTGTTTTTCTACTGTGATGGTTTTCGGTCCCGAAGCCAGCAAACCCGAAACAAACACCCTGATCTCGCGGCGGCTTGCAGGTATGAGCATGGCGACGATAAGTAAAACAAAGAGTATGTCGCTGGCCTTGCCAAACCATGATTTCTTTTTAAAATTTTCCCATTGTTTGTTGAAAAACTGCATGGTTTGATCAGGGTTATCGGGTTTTGTTCGTTATTAGCTACTTTCCTTCCATCAGTCGTGAGCGCTCATCAAGCAGACGGTCGATTTCATCTGCACTCAATCCGGGTTCTTTCAGCCGCTGGTCGATGCGCGAAATGTCATCATAATGCTGCACCTGAATAGGCTCTTCCGGCACCGAAAAGTAAGGTTCATCCTCACCCAGTTCTTCCCTGAGTTGTTTCAGAAACATATCAAGCATCTGACGCATGGGTTCGTTCATCGGGCCCATCATCTCCACTGCCAGCTGGTCTTTCACCGTTTCGTAGTTCTGCAGAAATAGTTTCAGCTGCTCAAACTGAAATCGGTTGATGCCTTCCATCTCACCCGAAGGATATTTGTCCAGCAGCCTCTTGAACAGCCTGAACAACTCGTCTATTTTCTTCTTAAAATCATCTTGTTCCATCGGGGACAAAAGTAATCATTTTTTATGCTGAGCGATTTTGGCTCCGAAAACCTGAACAAGCTTGCCTTTCAGTTCACTGCCTCAGGGTTTCATCCTCCTAAAGGTTGATCATCTGCGCTTCATAGTCAAGATAGGCTTTGAGGTCGTCGCGGGTGTGGTTGAGCAACCTCTTGGTATAAAACAGGGTTGAGTGCCTGATGTCGCAGAGCTCAAGGGCATGCTGCAGGCACAGCTCTTCAAACTGTTCAAGGGGCAGCAGCTTGTTCACTAAATCTGTTTCGAGGGCTTCCGTGGCTGTGATAGGCTCACTGCGAAGCAGTATCTCGAGGGCTTTGCTGTGGTGCAGAAACTTGGTGAGAAAATAAGGCAGCGCACCACTTGGATGAAGCCCGTAATGATGGTGGTCGAGCACAAACGACAGGTCTTCGGCTCCATATTTGATGTCGGCTGCCATGCTGATCCCGAAAAAGGGTGATACAACCTCGCCGGACAAACCCACCAGAAACAACTTTTTGAAATCGACCATGGTGCGGATGAACCGGTTGATGGCATGTATCATGCCAAAGCGGGTTTTGGGGTCGCGAAACCTTGGCCAGGTCTCCTGCATACTTTCAGGTGCGATGATGACATCCATAAAACGGCGGTATCCTGCCAGATTGAACAAACCTTTGTCATGAAGAATCAGCAGTCCTTTAATATCGTCCGTGTGGTTTATTTCATTGATCTTGGCAATGAAATAATCACTTTTTACCACATCGGTAACCAGGGAATACACATCTCCCTTCAACCGTACAACGGTTACATGACTGCTTCTGTTCAGGGTGAAATAATCATCGGGGTTAAATGCTGGTTGAGACATATTAAATCAGTTTTGTGTTAATATGCTGGTTTATTGTTCACAAAGCAATAGAGTATTGCAGTTTGAATACGCTAAAGTTACGGCATTTATTAACGTTTTGTTTCTGTCAGGATGTTTTTTTTTGGAAGCGCATTATTTACGCATACTGACAAAGGGAAATAGTTTTGAAATGAATCCGGTACGCGTGTGTTGAGCCCTGAAATAGCCTTCGTTGACTGTTTGCACCTCTTCGATGGTATAAAAGGCATGTGGGTTGTGTAGGTTGATAAGTTGGATGGCGTCTTTGAGGTCTTTTCTTTTAACGATGCTGAACACAATCCGCACAGGGCCGGCCTTGCCCTCAGCATCCACGGTGGTAACGCCGTAGTTGGCTTCACGCAGGGAGTTGATCAGGGTTGAAGTGTCCTTTTTGGCGATGATACGGATGACAACAGTGCCGAGCGACATTTTTTCGGCCAGCAGGATACCGATGTAGTTGCCGGCTGCAAAACCGGCTCCGTAACCTATGTAACACATAAAGTTGTCCAGATGCTGAAAAATCTGGCTGATGGCCAGCAGCCAGATAATGACCTCAATGAATCCCAGCACAGGTGCCAGATTTTTATATCCGCGGGCCACAAAAATCAGGCGGACAGTTCCAACGGTAACGTCCATGATTCTTGCCAGGGCAATAAGCATGGGCAGGACAACCCAGTTAAACAAATCTGTATTGATGAAATCTGCGCTCATATTTCAGTTGTTTGTTGTGATGACGCTTTGCCGAATACCAGCAATCAGTGCAAAGATACGACTGAAAATTTCTGCAACGGACTATTTGTTGCCGGATAACAAGTTGGTTAAATATAGAGATAAATGTATATTTGCCGCAAAACCGGTTCATGATCAACATTATGTCATCGAAATATTGGCTGATAACCGCTCTGGTTTTTTTGGGCATATCGCCTGCACCGGTTCATTCTGATTTATCGGAAGGATCCGAAAGTATTGTCATCACCTCCGAAGGGCAATGGGAGAAGCTTTGGGACGGCCCTAAACTGATGGTGTGGCAGCGCTGGCTCACCCTGAATCATCAGCGTGATGTACGGCAGCGTAAGTGTCAGATGGCGCTGAAGGCTTCGCTTGACGAAGTAGTGTCACTGATCAGCGACCACCGCCGTGCCACCCGGTGGATGTCGATGGTGGATACTGTAGAATTGCTGGGTCGCTCGGGCAACACCTGGTACACACTGGCCCACTACAATATGCCCTGGCCGCTGCGCAACAAACTGCTTGCTTCGCGCCTGAAACTCAAAACCCTGATCGAAGGACATATGGCTGTGGTTGAAGTGCAGAGCGACAACAGCAGACTGAAAAACTGCGATAACGTCAACGATTTCGGTTCATTTCACGGCAAATGGGTCATTATCGATCTGGGTAATGAACTGTGTTTTGCCGAATTCACCGCCTTCTCCACATCCACACCCCTGTTTCCGCGCTGGCTGCAGGATCCGGTCGTTGACAGGGCCTTCATGAATACCATGCAGCAGTTCAGCAAAGTGGTGCAAGGGGGCGGATGAACCTTTTTGTTCGTTCATCACGCTTGAATAATCTATTACTCAGATTTGAGATTTGCATTATATTTTCTGATTTCAAGGAATCAAAATTTTACAAGATGATGATGTTTTGATATAGAACTAATGGTAACAAGGTAAATTTGATAATTCATCGCCCTTTCTAACCTTAACCAATACAAATTAGGTCTTTATATCCAAACGATGACTCACTTCTGCATATAACAAGCTTAAATTCAGTTCGTTTTCCACAACAAACTGAAATACGAAGAAATCTCAACCAAATTAATTAATGATAAGGTATGATTTCGCGAAAACCAGCCAAATTCATACGCCTCACACCTAATTATGTCTTACACCTGTTGCCTTACTCCTTACGCCTGATCACTACAACGGAATATTCCCGTGTTTCTTAGGCGGATTGGTTTTTGATTTGGTCTGGGTCATCTCCAGTGCCTGAATCAGTTTGTATCTGGTTTGGCGCGGGTAGATGATTTCGTCAATATAACCAAGTTGTGCGGCTTTGTAGGGGCTGGCGAAGGTGCTGCGGTAGTCGTCGATGGCCTGTTTGCGTTCTTCCTCGCTCAGTTTGTTTTTGTAGATGATGTTTACGGCTCCTTCGGGTCCCATCACGGCGATTTCGGCGGTGGGGAAGGCGTAGTTGATGTCGGCTCCGATATGCTTGCTCGACATCACATCGTATGCACCTCCATAAGCTTTGCGTGTGATCACAGTGATCTTGGGCACGGTGGCTTCGGCAAAGGCATACAATAACTTTGCTCCGTGTTTGATGATGCCGCCGAATTCCTGAACTGTTCCGGGCAGGAAACCGGGCACATCTTCAAAGGTGATCAGCGGGATATTGAAGGCATCGCAGAAACGCACAAAACGGGCTGCCTTGATGGAGCTGTCTATGTCGAGCACACCGGCAAGGTTGGCAGGCTGGTTCGCCACAATACCAACAGGCCTTCCGTTGAGGCGGGCAAAACCGATGATGATATTTTTGGCATAGTAGGGCTGAATCTCGAAGAAATTGGCATCATCCACTACTTTGGTGATGATGTCGTGCATATCGTAGGGTTTGTTTGGGTCGTCGGGCACAATGCTGTCGAGGCTGTCTTCTTCGCGGTGGGGATTGTCGGTGCACACCTTCACCGGTGGGTCTTCCATATTGTTCGAAGGCAGGAAACTCATCAGTTCGCGGATCATCATCATGGCCTGTTCGTCGTCAGTAGCCATTAGATGAGCCACACCACTTTTGCTGTTGTGTGTCATGGCACCACCGAGTTCCTCTTTGGTAACTTCTTCGTGTGTCACTGTCTTGATCACATCCGGGCCGGTAACAAACATATAGGAGGTGTCTTTGACCATCATGATGAAGTCGGTGATGGCCGGTGAATACACGGCGCCGCCGGCGCATGGACCGAGAATGGCCGAAATCTGCGGGATCACACCTGACGACATCACATTTCGGTAAAAAATATCGGCATAACCGCCGAGACTTTCCACCCCTTCCTGAATACGGGCACCGCCCGAATCGTTGAGGCCGATCACCGGGGCTCCCATGCGCATGGCCAGATCCATGATTTTAACAATCTTGTCGGCATTGGCGCGGCTGAGCGATCCACCGAATACAGTGAAATCCTGTGCAAACACATAAACCAGCCTTCCGTCGATTTTTCCGTAACCTGTTACTACACCATCGCCCAGAAACTTTTGTTTATCCATATCAAAATCGGTGGTGCGGTGGGTGACAAATTTATCCACTTCCACAAAAGTGTTCGGGTCAACCAGATCGTTGATGCGCTCACGGGCGGTCTTTCGTCCGGCTTCGTGTTGTTTTTTTATTCGTTCTTCACCTCCTCCGAGTTCTGCTTTCCTGTTGTTTTCTTCGAGCAGCCTGAATTTATCGTTTGTTGACATAGTTCTTTGATTTTAATTGTGTTGGTTGATTTATTCAATGATGATCAGGGGCTGGTCGCCGTTGATGGTATCGCCCTCTTTTACCAGCACTTTTTTGATTACACGATCCTGTTTTACCTTGTATTCACTTTCCATTTTCATGGCCGAAACCACGATAACGGTTTGTCCGGCAACCACATGATCACCTTCCTTTACCGGAATACGGACCACTTTTCCGGGCATGGGTGATGAAACGGATTTTTGATCAGTACCTTCATCCTTCTTGCGGTTGGTTTGGTATTTCGATTCGGCATCGATAATTTCCACATCGAAAGTCTCATACAGGGTGTTCACAGTATAAGACCTGCTGTTGCGTCCCTCAACGAGTTCAACATTGAATGAGCGGTTGTCGAGCAGAATGCTGTACACCCCTTTTTCAACTTCCACTATATCAAGTTCGTAGGTTTTGTTGTCGATCACAACCTGAATCTGGTTGCCCGACCGGCTCAACAGCTCAATGGTTGAGTGACGGTCATTGATTTTGATTTCGTACGACATATTTCTTTGTTTATTTGATTGGGGATCACAGACGAAGTACCGAGCGTTTCCGGCCAAAATCTTTCCAGTTGTTGGCTAATTCCTTGCCCACCTGGGTCGGTTGGAGTTTTTCGAGTTTATTCAGGTAGTCCACAAAAGCAGTGATTGCTGCTACATCCTTGCATCTGTCGGTGCAGTTCTGGTGTGGTTTCAGGTATTCCTGATTTTCTTCGATGAAATGGGTGTTGTAGCGTCCTTCGATAAAAGCAGGTACGTCGAGTATCCGCACAAGATAAGGTATGGAGGTTTTGATGCCCGTGATTTTGTAGGCATACAGCGCCCTTTTTAGTCGGGCAATGGCCTCGGCCCTGTCTTTGCCCCAAACAATCAGCTTGGATATCATAGGGTCGTAGTAGATCGGGATTTCATAGCCTTCGTATGCATAGCCATCATGCCTGACGCCTAAACCCAGTGGTTCGGTGATATGTTTGATGACCCCCGGCGAGGGCATGAAGTTGTTGTCGGCATCTTCGGCATAAATACGCACTTCGATGGCATGTCCCGATTGTTTCAGGTCTTGCTGTGCAAAAGGAAGTTTGAATCCGTTTGCTATGTTGATCTGCTCCTTTACCAGGTCAACTCCTACAACCCTTTCGGTAATGGGGTGTTCCACCTGAAGGCGGGTGTTCATCTCGAGGAAATAGTAATTGAGGTTATCGTCCACGATAAACTCGATGGTACCCGCCCCATGATAGTTGACTGCTTTTGCGGCAGCAACGGCATCGGCACCCATTTTCATACGCACCTCGGGCGTCATGATAGGCGAGGGTGTTTCCTCCACAACCTTTTGGTGACGACGTTGTACGGAACATTCGCGTTCAAACAGATGAACGATGTTGCCGTGGGTGTCGCCCAACACCTGAAACTCGATGTGGTGGGGCGAGGAAATGTATTTTTCAACATACACGGCATCGTCGCCAAAAGCTGCAAGTGCTTCGGATTTGGCGGCGCTGACGGAGCTCACGATGTCTTCTTCCTTTTTAACCAGTCTCATGCCTTTTCCACCACCTCCGGCACTGGCCTTGATCATCACCGGCAGTCCTATCTCGCGGATGATTTCAACAGCTGTTTTGAGGTCGCGTATGGGTTCTGTAGTTCCAGGTACAACAGGAACACCCGCAGCAATCATGGTTTTGCGCGCTGTGATTTTGTCACCCATGGTGCGGATGGCATAAGGTGAAGGCCCGATAAAAATGATGCCTTCTTTCTGGCAACGTTCTGAAAATGTAGCATTTTCCGACAAAAACCCATAACCGGGATGAATGGCATCAGCACCCGATTTTTTGGCCACTTCAATGATTTTGTCGATCCTCAGGTAACTTTCGGCTGAGGGGGCAGGTCCGATGTGGTAGGCATCGTCGGCATAGCGAACATGCATGGCCTTGCGGTCAGCATCGGAAAAAACAGCCACGGTTTCAATACCCATCTCACGGCACGAGCGCATCACACGGACAGCGATCTCGCCGCGGTTGGCGACTAACACTTTTTTAATCATATTGGTTGTTTATATGGTTGTTTTACAGTTGTTTATAGCCAATTCATCAGCAGCAAAACGGTGGTAAATATAGACATTTTTTCACATATGAAAATTTAGACTAAGTAAACACAGTAACCGGGTATTGGTTTGAAAACGTTTAATTGTCAATAATGTACATCGTTTTTTTTTGTGTCGTTGATCAATTTTGTTGTTTTACGGTTAATTGTTTCGTTATTTGACGGGGACAATATTATAAAGTATAACTTTGTTTCCAATGACTGATGCCATGAGAATCGTTTCCATTTTTGTGCTGTTTGTTTTGCTGTCAGGCAAAGTATCCGATGCACAGACCACTCGCATAGCTTTTGAAGTGGATAGTCTCCAGCAGGTTTACACCTCGGCCTCTGCAGATGAAAGAATCGGACTGGCATTATTGCTCATCGAAAAAGTCTATCTGATCGATCCTACCCTCGCATTATCTTATGTCGAACAGGCAGAAAGCGAATCCGACAGCCTGGCAACACCGTTCGAACGCTACAGCATTATGTTATGGAAAACACGTTGTCTCAGCGAAACCGGAAGAACGGAGGAAGCCGCGGAAGCCATGAAACAGGTTTACGAACTTATGAACAGACTGAACAATGACTTCAGTTATCAGACAGAAGATACCGGCAAACAAGAAAAAACAATCAGTGAAACGAAGGAAGAAACAGCCGGATTCACAGGATATGTTTTGTTATGGCTTGGAATACTCAGTCTGTTATCGGCATCTGCATTCGGTGTTTATCTGTTCCTGTTCAGACGAAAAGCGCAAAAAGAATTTTCAGTAAAGGAAAATGAGATCAACAGCCTTAAAGAGCAGGTAGCGCAATTTGAACGCAACATTGAACAGGAAGTTGACAAACGGACGCAGGAGTTGAAGAAGCGGCTGGAAGAAACGCGTTCCAAAGACTTTGAGTTGAAAAAAGCACTCAAAAAAGCTGAGGATGCTAACTATCTCAAAAACGCCTTCCTCACCAATATGAGCCACGAAATCCGTACCCCGCTTAACGGGATTATAGGATTTTCGAGTCTGCTCGAAACCGAGCTGGCATTAATGGAGAATAAGGATCTGTATGATTTTGCCAGAGGAATACAGCAAAGTGGCGACAGGCTGCTCAATCTGTTAAACAACATCATCGACATCAGTCGGATCGAGGCACACGACATTGAGGTAGAGCTGCATCCCTGCCAACTGAATGATATTGTTCAGAATATAATCGAACTGCATCAGTTTAAGGCAAATGAAAAAGGTTTGGCTTTCAAATTCAAACCCTCGGAAATTCAAATGGTGGTAGCCGATAATACGGCACTCACTAAGGTTGTCAATGTGGTGATCGACAACGCGATAAAATATACTGAATCAGGTTTTGTAACCATTACCACACAGGCAGTGCCCGGAAAGGAAGAAGTTTTGCTTCGTGTGAAGGATACCGGTTTAGGCATGGATGAGGAGTATCTGCAACATGTTTTTGAAGCCTTCAGGCAGGAAAGCTCTGGTTACAACCGCTCGTATCAGGGTGCCGGACTTGGCCTGCCACTCGCAAAGCGACTTCTTGACCTGATGCATGGCCGCATCAGTGTTGCTTCAGAACGCTCGGTCGGTACAACTGTCGAGATAGTGCTGCCAACGCGCATGACAACTGTTGAAGTTCCGGCAACACAAACCGTGGCAGAGGTGCCTCAGAAAAATTTTGGCGAACTTGATATTTTCATCGTTGAAGATGACCGCATGAACCGCCTCGTGCTGCAAAAGATGCTGAACAAAGCAGGGAGAATCACCATGGCTGTTGATGGAGACGAAAGTTTGAAGATTATTGGCGAAAGGCACCGCAAAGGCCACCATTTTCAGGTGATGCTGTTCGACATCAACCTTCCTTCGCCCTGGGACGGAATCAGCCTTAAAAACAAGGTGAAAGAGGATTTTAAGGAATACAGAAGGGTTCCTTTCATCGCCCAGACAGCTTATGCTATGGCCGGCGACCGCGAAAGAATGCTCGAGGCCGGATTCGATGATTATATAGCCAAGCCTATCAGCAAGAACGAACTGCTTACCATTGTGCAAAACCAGCTCAATAAATTCAAAAACCTGAGTCAGTAAAGGTGCAGCAGCTTTACGCCAGAATCGATTCGTGACTAAGCGAAATTGATTACTTTTGCGCCGCGATAAACCACTGATCGTACGTTACTTTTTGTGTGTCCGAATAACCAAATAACTAACTATATGTCAGAAAAAATCTCATCAGTTGTTCAACCTGGCGTTGCTTCAGGCGACGATTTGCAACAGATTTTCAGAATTGCCCGTGCCCTGCACTTTGCCATGCCGGCTGTTAATGTCACAGGAACCAACACTGTCAACGCAGTGCTCGAATCAGCCCGCGCCGCCAACGCACCGGTTATAATTCAGTTTTCAAATGGTGGCGCCTCCTTCTATGCAGGCAAAGGATTAACCAACGAAGGCGAAAAAGCATCTATCGCCGGAGCAATTTCAGGGGCAATGCACGTCCATCAGATTGCAGCTCTTTATGGAATTCCGGTAATCCTGCATACCGACCATGCTGCCAAAAACCTGTTGCCGTGGATCGATGGCATGCTTGATGCCGGCGAAAAGTTCTTCAAACAACATGGCAGACCGCTGTTTAGTTCCCACATGCTCGATCTTTCGGAAGAACCACTTCATGAGAATCTGGAAATATGCAAAAGATATCTTGAACGTATGTCGAAACTGGGCATGACACTCGAAATCGAACTGGGCATCACCGGTGGCGAAGAAGATGGAGTGGACAATTCGGGTGTTGACAGCTCAAGGCTCTATACCCAACCTGAGGAAGTGGCTCAGGCCTACGAAACCCTCATGAATGTGAGCGACAGGTTTACCATTGCAGCCGCATTCGGAAATGTGCACGGAGTGTATAAGCCGGGTAATGTCAAACTGGAGCCGGTCATCCTGCACAATTCACAGGTTTATATTCAGAAGAAGTTCAACACAGGTGTCAATCCTGTAAACTTTGTCTTCCATGGTGGTTCGGGCTCCGAAAAGGCCCAGATCAGGGAAGCTATAGGATATGGGGTGGTGAAAATGAATATTGACACCGACACACAATGGGCATTCTGGGATGGTATTCGCGCCTTTGAAAAGAAAAACCATGGGTATCTTCAAGGTCAGATAGGAAATCCCGAGGGTGAGGATGTGCCCAACAAAAAGTACTACGACCCCCGCAAATGGCTCCGCGAAGGCGAGAAAGCCATGATTGACAGACTCAAAATTGCCTTTGAAGACCTCAACTGTATCGACCGTTATTAATGCATGGAATAAGAAAAGCCGGGGCAATAGCTCCGGCTTTTTTTTTTAAATCATGAACTGTTCTGATTCCTGATCAGCCTCACATGCTCATGCCAACCACAAGGTCTTTGGCGTGCACACAAAGTACCGGGATAGGAGAGTGGTTTACCATCTGCTGTGCATATGGCCCCAGCCAAAGATTCGCTGTTGTCGTTTCCTGCTCATCGGTAATGCTGATCAGGTTTGCATTTACTCTGGTGGCATAGTCAATGGTAGCATCGGTGATGTTATCGGCTTCAATTTCTTCGGTGTGAAATTTAACCTCGTTTTCTGTGAGATAATACTCCACCTGTTTCACATATTCGGAAACCCTTGCCCTTACTTCATCCACAATGGTAGTATGCATGGCCAGCACATGTATTTCAGCATCGAAATATTTGGCAAGCAGTGCGGTCAATGGAACCTTCTGACGGCTTTCGACAGTGCTGTCCAATGGCATCACGACACGCGTAAGTGTACGATTGATATCAACACCTCCCCTGATGGTGATGATCGGCCTTTGGGTAGCAGTTACAATTCTGTTGGCGTTGCTGCCGATCCAGAACTCTTCGAAGCCCGATGAACCATGTGTGCCTATCACAATCAGGAACACATCCAATTCGTCAGCGGCCTTTACAATTTCCTGATAAACCTTGCCTTTTCTGATCATATAGGTAATGCTTCCTTTTTCAAGGCCGTATTTGTATTTTTCAATCAGCTGATTAAACCTTCTGTTGACCTCCCCAAGAAGGTCTTCAGGTTCAGTGGTAAAAATCTCTTTGCTGTTGTCGGGGCGGTTCACCCAAACCATCACAACATTTGCTTCAGCCTTATCGGCTATGGTCAGCGCATGCTCCAGCGCGTTGATGGAACAGTCGGAAAAATCAATTCCGACCAAAATGGTCTTTTTCATAGATCTTGGTTTTGAATGGAGAAATTCTTTAATGCAGGTGAATTAATACGTTCTCTGACAACAAAGGCCTGATTGTAACGTCCGATAACATTTCTGAGGAAACCTTCGGCTTCGATGCGGTTGCGGAAATCGCCCACACGGATGCGGTAGTAGGGTTGTCCGAAACTCAGATAAGCAGGAACATCAGGAAACTCTTCCCTGAAGGTTCGGATAATTGATTCAGCCTGTTGCACAGCAGTGTTGCCCGACTCCATGAAAATCTGGACCCTGAATCCCTCCAGTTGGCTGTAGAGCGGGCCAAGTTTTTTCCGTGCCTCGAGCAGGCTGTCCACCCGTGCGTCCTGATGGATGATGACTATGCCTGTACGAACATCTTCAGACTGGCCGGCAGATGTCAGCGAATTAAAAAGCAAACCGATGATAATCAGATATTTCATTTTTATAGCTCGTGTTGACCTGATTGAATGCTCAATACAGGCACAACTGAATTATTGATGAGTTGTTGTGCATAAGGCCCCAGAAATTTATGTGCAGTTGTTGTTCCCTGCTCAGTCATGATACTGATAAGGTCTGCATCAATTTCAGTGGCATAATCCAGAATGGCGCTGCTGATCTTGTCCGATTCCAATTCCTTGATGATGTGTTTTATGCCTTTTTCTTCCAGAAACTTACTGGCATCTTCGGCATAGGAGTACATCCTTTTCCTGATTACACTGATCGGGCTGTTGTAGAGCACAAGCAGATGGACTTCAGCATCAAAGAATCCGGCAATTCCTGCGGCAAACGGAAGCTTTTGTTTGGTTTCGGCTGTGCTGTCGATGGGCAAAAGAATTTTTCTGACACAGCCCCTGCATTCGTAATCACCTCTGATGGTGATCACCGGGCAGGGTGCATTGGTCACAATACGATAGGCATTGCTGCCGATCCAATATTGCTCGTACCCACTAACACCGTGCGTTCCTGCAAAGATAATGTCTGCATCGAGCTTGCGTGCTACCATTGCTAATTCGTTGTAAACCTTTCCCTTGCGAAGGATAACCTCGAGTTTGCCGTGCTCCAGCATAGGGCCGTATTTCTGCTCAATTTCCTGAAAATGATCTTTGATTTCAATCCGGAGTTCGTAGTCAATATTGAGCAGATTGTCGGGGGTGTGCGAACTGTCGACCCACACCAGCCCCAAAGGGGAGCGTGTTTTGTTGGCAAAGTTGATGGCATAATTCAATGCAGTATGGGCATTGTGGGAAAAGTCAAAGGCTACCAGCAACTGTTTCATGTCTTTAATATTTAGTTACATAGCATACTATAATGCTATGTTGTGTCTGGCTGCGGTTGGTTCATTCGGGCCTCGGAACAGTCAGGGCACAAATCGAAGCTAATTTAGGCAATATTTTCAAAAATGCAAGTTTTTTTTCATGATTACGGACAAACAGATTTTCGTACATTTGTAAGTTAAGCCTTAAACCTGATGAACAGTAACCTGGATGCCGAAAGCCGTAACCTGAGCAAAGCTGAAAAAGAGCTTGAGAATGCCTTGCGGCCTGATGCTTTTGCCAGTTTTGCCGGTCAGGAAAAGGTTGTTGACAATCTGCGCATTTTTGTCAGGGCAGCTTCTCTTCGCGGAGAAGCGCTCGACCACGTGCTGTTGCACGGCCCTCCTGGTTTGGGCAAAACCACCCTGTCGCATATCATTGCCAACGAACTCGGTGTGAACATCCGGATTACTTCAGGTCCTGTGCTCGACAAGCCGGGCGACCTTGCGGGCCTGCTCACCAATCTGGAACCGAACGATGTGCTTTTTATCGACGAAATCCATCGGTTAAGTGCCGTTGTTGAAGAGTACTTGTATTCAGCAATGGAAGATTTTCGCATCGACATCATGATCGAAACAGGCCCCAACGCCCGAAGTGTGCAGATAAAACTCAACCCTTTTACGCTCATTGGAGCCACCACACGAAGTGGGCTGCTCACCTCCCCACTCAGGTCGCGTTTTGGGATCAATGCACGTCTTTCCTACTATGATGCTGCAACTCTTTCTGGCATTATTCGACGCTCTGCTTCGATTTTGAGGGTAGCTATTGCAGATGATGCTGCAACCGAAATTGCACGCCGCAGCCGGGGCACCCCACGCATAGCCAACCTCTTGCTGCGTCGTGTGCGCGACTTTGCCCAGATCAAAGGCAACGGCAGCATCGACATGGAGATATCACGTATGGCTCTGGAGGCACTCAACGTCGACAGGCATGGCCTGGATGAGATGGACAACCGCATACTGTCCACCATCATTGATAAATTCCGTGGAGGGCCGGTGGGAATCAATACAATCGCCACTGCCGTCGGCGAAGAAGCGGGTACCATTGAAGAGGTGTATGAACCATTCCTGATTCAGGAGGGTTACCTGATGCGCACACCGCGGGGACGAGAAGTTACGGAATCAGCCTACAAGCACTTGGGCAGAGTGAACCCCGCACGCCAGGGTGAACTGTTCGGGGATCAGCCCCAGCATGAATAAGCCAGCAATCACAGCCGACGAAATTAAACTGCTTGCCGCTCAGGCGGGTTTTGATGCTTGTGGTCTGTCGCCTGCCGCACGCCTCGACGACCATGCCGGCCTGATGGAGGCGTGGCTCAAAAAAGGCTATCAGGGCGAAATGTCCTACCTCGAACGTAATCGCGGGAAACGTTATGACCCTACCTTGCTCGTGGAAGGGGCACGCACGGTGATCTCGGTGCTCCTGAACTATTTTCCGGCGGCTTCCCTCCCCGATGCACAAAGCTATAAAGTGTCCAGATATGCTTATGGCAGAGACTATCACACCTTAATCAGAGATAAACTCCGGCATTTACTGCTGCTGATCACTGAACGCACAGGGCCTGTTACGGCACGTGTGTTCACCGACTCAGCTCCTGTGCTAGACCGTGCATGGGCACACAAAAGCGGACTGGGTTTCATCGGTAAAAACACATGCCTTATCCATCCCCGCAAAGGTTCGTTTTTGTTTATAGGACATATCATTACCTCACTCGAAGTTGACTCAGAACCTGTTGCGGTTACCGACTATTGTGGAACATGCCGCCGGTGTATCGATGCCTGTCCGACAGGTGCTTTGGTGGATGCACATATACTCGACGCACGCAAATGCATTTCTTACCTGACTATAGAACACAGGGGCGAACTGCCTGCAAGGCTGAAACCTAAGTTTGACAACTGGATTTTCGGTTGCGATATTTGTCAGGAAGTGTGCCCCTGGAACAGCTTTTCAGTTGCGCACAATGTACCGGAATTTAAAGCCGGCAGCAAACTGGCACATATGACAAAAAGAGACTGGGAACAAATGGATGAGCAATTGTTTGATGAACTGTTTGCCGACTCAGCAGTGCAACGCACCGGCTTTAAAGGACTGAAAAGAAATATTGATTTTCTGAAAGAGGAATAATAACCAAATTACTGTTGGTTCTGGCGCAACCTGACCCGCAGCAACATATCCGTTGTGGTCATATACAGGTATTCCTGTTCTGTGTCAAAAGCGCAGTTGGCGGTTGCTTTTCCGGTTTTAACCGCAGCAAGGTGTTTGCCGTCAGGACTGATTAAATGCACCCCGCCCGGACCCGTTGCAAAGATGTTGCCGCTTCTGTGTACCTTTAATCCGTCAGGTAATCCTTTAAATGTTTTTGACAGCGATATAAAGTCAAACAAAATTCGTCCGTTGGTGAGCAATCCGTCTGCTTTGATTTCATAGCTGTATAAAACCGGATTATTTCGGTCTGATTGATTGATGTACAGCGTTTTTTGGTCAAGCGACAACGCAATTCCATTTGGCCAGGTCAGGGTGTCGGTCAGCAGGGTAACTTGCTGTTCAGTGCTAACTTTAAACACTCCATTGAAACCAATCTCGCCTGTTTTGTTCTCTGGCCGGCCATAGGGTGGATCTGTAAAATAGATATTACCATTTTGGTCAGCAACAAAATCGTTGGGGCTGTTAAACGTTTTGTCGCTGAAATTGTCTGCAACGGTTGTAAATGTTGCCTGAGGAGCGATTAGTGGTGCATCCATCCGGGCGATGCGCCTGTCGCCATGCTGGCACAGAAGCAACTGCTTGTTCATGTCGAGCATCAAACCATTGGAACCCTCACCCGAATTAATATTCTCTGCGTCTGTATGGCCCGATGGCTCCAAATACACACCAAGACTGTCCTTTTCGTTCCAGATGTAAATCTTATTGGCAGGAACATCGGAAAAAATCAGCGACTGCAATTCATCTAACCACAAGGGACCTTCGGACCACAAGAATCCATTGGCCAATAGTTCAATACGTGCATCCGGAGAAATGATTTCCAGTGCGCTTGAATCATAAATTTCAACAGCAAAAAGTTTCGTTGAAGGATCATTGGTTTTTTGCTCCTGATCAGGATTTCCGGTACTGAAGGTGCAGGAAATCATGCAGAAAGTTATATTAAACGGAATCGAAAGAGCATTAATTTTCATGGTCTGTGTTTAAGAAATTGTTGTGTTAAGCAGCTTTTATGTGATTATTGATTTCTTACTCCTCATTCGGTAACTGATCAGAAAAAGCAGGCCCACAATCACGAAGGGGATGGTGATTATCAGAATGATACCAATGCTCATGCTAATGGAATGATTCATGTTGTAATTATGCATAAAAATAATCGGGCTGAGAATTGTCCCCAAAGCAATAAAAACAATGCCTCCGGTCAGTTCATGTTTCCAGGCAATGAGCAGAAAGATCAACAGGACAAAAGAGGGGAGCAAATGTATGAGAAATGCAAGGATTTGTTTTTGCAGACTAAGAGCAGGGTCAAATGCATCGAGGGCAAACATGCTGACAAACAATATAGCTAACATGCACAGTATTCGGGGAATCCAATGAAATATTGTGTTTGGGTTTTTCATGGCATTACAGTTTTACGACAATCAGTTATAAACAAACAAATATCAAAGTTACGAATTCCACAGGGGAAGATCAAGATATTTGTGTGATGAACAGGAAAATCTGTTAACGATTTGTGCTTAAGAGAATAATGTTGCCTGAAACGATCTGTTGTCATCGCTTTGCCGAAGGCAGTATAGTGTAGTGCAGCGAAAGGATCAGCCCGTCGTTGTATTGTCCGAAGCCGCGTTCATAGCGGCGCACACTTCCGGGTACTGCATTTTTTCTGATGGATGTAATGGAATTAACCGTTCGGAAGTCAATTGCCCATTTTTTATTCAGTTGGTACTGCACCCCCACGATGCTGTTCAGGCAGAGGTTGCGCCAGTCATTGGTTTCCACTTCCATATAGTTTACTTCTTCATAATGATGCAGCAGAATGTCGGTCGAGAGTCCTGCACCCAGTGACCAGCGGCCTTTTCTGAAGTTTATGGTAAGCGGCAGTTCGGCATAGCTGAGACGCAGCAGATAAGCATTGCGTTCGGGCAGTTCGGGGTTTGGGTTAAATCGCGAGCCTTTCTGTACAAAGGCAAGTTCCATATTCATAAACCATTGATCCGTGACTTCAAGCCGCACAAAAAAACCCGCCTGTAGCCCGGCTTTGTTGTAGCCTCCGTAGGTGTCGCCGGCTACCTGAGTGGCGGCAAGGCCGGCCTTGAAACCACCGGCAAAGGGTTGTGCCTGTGAAACAGTAGCAAACAGGAGTATGATTGACAGGGTAAAATAATACTTCATAAGAACCAGATTAGTTTTTTGACCGGATAAATATAAAGTAAAAATCACATTGAAATAAAGTGTGTTATATAAAAAAATTCTAATTTAGGCACAAAAATTGTTTGCTTATGGAAGCTTCCAACTACCGCATTTTGCTTGTGGACGACGAGCGGGATGTTCTTGAATTTCTTAGCTATAATCTTCGCAAAGAAGGCTTCAATGTTTCTACTGCCGGAAGTGGTCAGGAAGCTGTTGTAAAAGCAGTGGAAGAACTGCCCCACCTGATTGTGCTTGATGTGATGATGCCCGGAATGGATGGTATTGCCGCCTGTGAAGAGATCAAACAAATTCCGGCACTGAAAAATTCACTGGTAGTATTTCTCACAGCCCGTGCCGAAGAGTATTCTCAGATTGCCGGACTTGACGCCGGAGCTGATGATTATATCACCAAACCCATCAAGCCAAAATTGTTGATCAGCCGTGTTAAAGCAATATTAAGAAGATACCGCGGCGAACAGAGCCACACCGAAACACTCTCACTGAATGATTTCGTCATCGACTCCGAACGTTTCATTGTTGTGAAGGGAGGTGTTGAGATCACCCTTCCCAAAAAGGAGTTCGAGTTGCTGCGCCTGCTCGCCTCCAAACCCAATAAAGTGTTTACACGGGACGAGATTTTCTCCAGAGTGTGGGGCGATAATGTGATTGTGGGCGACCGCACCATTGATGTGCACGTGCGTAAAATCAGGGAAAAAATTGGTATCGATAATATACGCACCGTTAAAGGTGTTGGTTATAAATTTGAGATATAGTCACCATGGCCGGTAAATTTGCAGAAACACGTAATGTGGCCCTTGGCACAGCTGCAATAATTGCTGCCGGAGGATCAGCATTGTTTTTGGTGTTCTGGCAATTCATCAGCGAACCTTCCCTGTGGATGTTCCTGCCACTGGCGGCCATAGTGTTTTTGCTGGCATTCCTGGTTACACGATATGCTGTGGACAGATTCATTTACCGAAAGATAAAACTGATTTACAAGACGATACACAAACAGCGCGACGGTAATGGAACTGCCAAAAGCACTGCACGAAAAGCCGAGTCAATTGATTCGGTCAGCCAGGCTGTACAAGAATGGACTTCGGGTCAGCAGAACGAAATAGAAGAGCTGAAAAAAATGGCCGACTACCGGCGTGAGTTTCTCGGTAATATCTCGCACGAGCTTAAGTCTCCCATTTTCAATATTCAGGGATATGTCCTTACCCTGCTCGATGGTGGCCTCGAAGACCCGAACATCAACAAGGACTATCTGATGCGCACCGAAAAAAGTATCAACAGGCTCATTGCCATAGTGGAAGACCTGGAAGAGATTTCAAAACTTGAGTCGGGAGAGTTAAGACTCAATATGCAGCGTTTCGATATGTGTGAGTTGGTACGTGATGTGATCGATTTTCTGGAGATGAAAGCCCGTAGAAACAACACCCTGGTGGTATTTGAGAACAAAACCGAGCGTCAGGTTTTTGTTCAGGCCGACAAGAAAAGAATCAGACAGGTGTTGATCAATCTGATCGAAAACGCTATAAAATACGGAGATAAGCCTAACAACAAAGTTATTATCAAGGTGTTTGACATGGACGAGAATTATCTCTTTGAAGTCAAGGATAATGGCCCGGGCATACCGGAAGAGAGCCTGCCACGTATTTTTGAGCGGTTTTACCGTACCGACAAAGGACGCTCGCGCGATACCGGAGGAACAGGTTTGGGGCTGGCCATCGTAAAACACATTATCGAAGCACACCGCCGTAACATCAGTGTACGCAGCAAACTGGGTTCGGGAACGACCTTCTCGTTCACACTGATGAAATCCTGAGACAATCTGTTGTTTCAGAATTGTTAACAAACATCAAAGTACTAAACACATCGGATCTAAACCAACTTTGCGGTCTTCGGGAAGTACTTTGCGTCCTTTGCGGCAAAAAAGAATACCACAACAGACCGGATTTATTTCTGACGCGAAATAGTATATTCAACCAAATCTCTGAGGGATTGCCGCGAAACATCGTCTTCATAGGAATCAAGCAGTTTCAATGCATTTTTCCTGAATAGCTCCATTTTTTCAGTGGCATATTCCAGACCGCCCGAACCTCTGACTTTCTCCATCACCCACGACACTTTTTCGGGGTCCTGATTGTGGTTTTTCACCACATTGATGATGCGGCGCCTTTCCGTCCATCCGGTATTGTTCAGAAGATAGATCAGCGGAAGGGTCATCTTGCGTTCTTTAATGTCGATTCCTGTTGGTTTTCCGGCTGTGCCCACTTTCTGGTAGTCGAAAATGTCGTCCTTGATCTGAAAAGCAATTCCTACGTTTTGCCCGAACTCATACATGAGTTTCACCTTTTCGGGTGTGGCACCTGCACTGGCAGCACCCACAGCACAGCAGGAGGCAATCAGGGAAGCGGTTTTTTTGCGGATGATGTCGAAATACACATCCTCTTCTATATCCAGCTTACGTGCTTTTTCAATCTGCAGCAATTCGCCCTCGCTCATTTCCTTAACGGCATCAGCCACGATCTTCAGCAGATCGAAATCATTATTGTTGAGCGCCAGCAGCATGCCACGCGAAAGCAGATAATCGCCCACCAACACAGCAATTTTGTTTTTCCACAAGGCGTTGATGGAGAAAAAACCGCGTCTCTCGTTCGAGTCGTCCACAACATCATCATGAACCAGTGTGGCTGTGTGTAACAGTTCGATGAGGGTGGCTGCCCTGTAGGTGCTTTCCCTGACCTCACCATGAATCCTTGCCGACAGAATTACAAACATGGGCCGCATTTGCTTCCCCTTGGTCTTGACAATATATCCCGTTACTTTATCGAGGAGCGGCACATGGGATTTCATGGCTGACCTGAATACCTTATCAAAGGCAAGCAGTTCGTCCTGAATATGTTTCCTTACGTGTGAAAGTCCTTCTGCCATGAGTGCCTCTCCGGATTTTGTGCCACTGCCATCATTTGTGGATGTAAGGCGGTGCGCAGCAAAATACCTGCTTCTGAATCGATGGCTAAAATACAAAAGCTGATCGAAGGTGCAACCAACAGCGTAAAATATATGCGTCATAAAGAAGTTTTGACGGCACAATAAGGCATCCTGGACACCGAAAGCTCTTTTCTGTTCACAAATCGGTATTACCTTTGCCAAAAACTAAGCTATGGCCGGTTTCCTGTTCGACGACATGATTTTTGGCCCTGTGAAAAGCAGGCGTCTGGGCAAATCATTGGGCATTAACCTGCTTCCCACACACAGCAAAGCGTGCTCCTACAATTGCATCTACTGCGAATGTGGCTGGACCGGAAACCGACGAGGAATGAATATTGAACTCCCTTTAAGAGCTGATATCTCAGCTGCACTGGAAGAGGCTCTTATCAGACTTAAAGATACGGAAATGCAGCCCGACAGCCTGACCTTTGCCGGAAATGGCGAGCCAACCATGCATCCCGAATTCGAAGGTATCATTGAAGATACAATAAAACTGAGGAATGCTTTGATCCCTTCTGCTAAAGTAAGTGTGCTTTCGAACGGCAGCATGCTGCACAAGCCTGCGGTTTTTGCATCACTGATGAAGGTGGACAACAACATCCAGAAACTTGACGGAGGAAGGGAAGAAACGATCAGGCTGATCAATATGCCGCTGAAGGCTTTCCGGCTTGCTGAATATGTGGAAACCCTCAAACGATTCGGACACAATCTCATTATCCAGAGTCTGTTCCTGCGAGGCAAGCTGGGAGACAGGGTTGTGGACAACACAACTCGGGAAGAAGTGCATGCCTGGCTGAATCTGGTAACCGACATCAATCCGGCTTATGTGATGATATATGCCATAGAAAGGGAAACACCGGCCGGAAATCTGGTTAGGATCGGCCGTGATGAACTGGAAGCCATTGCCAAACAGGTGCGTGACGCAGGTATCGAAGCGGAGGTGTATGCATGAACATAATCTTCTGAACATGGAACAATATCCCCTGAAAGTGCTTGTTGCCTTTGCCGAGTCGTTTAGCGAGAGAAGCAAGTTTCACGACTGGCTGCTGAAGCACGGGTATCCTGAACTTGCTGCTTTGAGCAGCGCAATCAGGGGCAGCGAACCAGCCTTTGTGTGGTTGATGAAAAACCAGTATTATCACTATGCTGCACTCGACGGAGCTATTGATAAACAGCTAAAGGCGCGTGTCTGGCTGTCGCGTCACGAATATCCCCTGCTTGGTGCATTGGCCGATGCCGTAAACGAAAACAAACAAGCCATTGCATGGCTGGATGCAAACGGATTTCAGGTGATGCTGTTTATTGCACAAAAGATCAGGACCTTCCGTGATAGCCAGGTGTTCGACTACCACAAGATGCACTTTTAATTGTTGGATTAGTTCAGCGGTTCAGGAACGGACTGATTTCAGCCGCACTTGCTGTATCCGCATTCCTGACAGGTAAGGCATCCATCCTGATATACAAGACTTTTGCCGTTGCCGCATTCCGGACATTGTTTTCCTTCAGCGAAGGTTCCATCAGGAATATAACGTTTCAGTGCACGCACCACACCGTTTTTCCATGTGTTGATGTTGTCCTCGTCAAGAGTAAGATTCTGCACCAGCTCGATGGCATAAGGCAGGGGCATGCCATGCCTGAGGATACCCGAGATAAGCTTGGCATAGTTCCAGTATTCTTTGTTAAAAGACCGCGAAAGGCCTTCTATGGTGACTTTGTATCCTTGTTTGTCTTCGAACTGGAAGTCGTACCGGGCTTTTTCGCTTTTGTTTTTTTCGCGGATCACCCAGCCATTCTCGACCCAAGGAGGCAGGAAAAAGTCATCGGCTTTACCTGTGAAGATTTCGTAGGGTTTATCGTTGAGTTTGCCAACCACAGCCATCCATTTTTCATAATTATTCTGGAACCTGACTACATCGGCCTCCAGTCTCTTGGGGCGTGGAGGAGCCGTTGTTTCTTTGAATTCACCATTGCGTGCATCGTTCGTTTTTTTCTCGTCGGCACTCACGAGCACTCCCGAGCGCGAGCCATCGCGATAAATGGTCATGCCTTTGCACCCGCTTTCCCAGGCAGTCTGATAGATCTGGCTGACCATGTATTCGGGTGTTTCGCGGGGAATATTGACTGTGACACTGATGGAATGATCAACCCATTTCTGTATGTCACCCTGCATGCGAACTTTGCTTACCCAGTCGATGTCGTTTGAAGTAGCCAGATAATAGGGCGACTCTTTAATGACTTCGTTCAGTCTGTCATCGGTGTAGGATTTTACTTCAGCAACGTTGTAGCCCTTCACATCGAGCCATGTTTCAAATTTTGGATGGAACACATTGTATTCCTCCCATGCATCGCCTACTTCGTCAACGAAACTTACGGTGACGTTTTTATCGTTCGGATTCACTTTACGGCGGCGTTTGTAGCTTACCATAAACACCGGCTCAATACCCGAAGTAGTTTGTGTGCAGATGCTTACGCTGCCGGTAGGTGCTATTGTCAGCATGGCAATGTTGCGACGACCGACTCGTTGCATTTTCTCATAAAGTCGGGGTGCGTTTTCGCGCAGTCGCACTATAAACGGATTGCTGCGTTCACGTTCGGTGTCGTAAATCAGGAATGGTCCTCTTTCTTCGGCCAGATCCACCGATGAACGGTACACCTCAAGGGCAAGCAGTTTGTGAACCTCAGTAGAAAAACTGATGGCTTCTTCACTGCCGTATCGTGTGCTGAGCGCGGCCAGCATATCTCCTTCAGCGGTGATGCCGATGCCTGTGCGGCGTCCCTGCAGTGCTTTTTTGCGGATGTTTTCCCATAGCCTGAGCTCTACGCCTTTAACCTCAATAGGTTCAGGATCGGCTGAAATCTTGGCAATAATGGCATCTACCTTTTCGATCTCCAGGTCGATGATGTTGTCCATGATGCGTTGGGCAAGCCTGGCGTGTTTGGTGAACAGCTCAACATTGAAGCTGGCGTGATCCGTGAACGGATTCTCTACATAACTGTAGAGGTTGATGGCCAGCAGACGGCAGCTGTCATAGGCGCAGAGCGGTATTTCGCCGCAGGGATTTGTCGATAGGGTGCGATAACCCAGATCGGCATAGCAATCAGGGATTGACTCGCGGATGATGGTGTCCCAGAACAACACACCCGGTTCGGCAGAAGACCATGCATTATGTATGATTTTATCCCAAAGTTCGCGTGCGTTTATCTCTTTGGTAAAGATAGGGTTGGGCGAATCGATCGGATATTGCTGCACGAATGTTTCATCATTGATCACCGCCTGCATAAACTCATCGGTAATCCGAACCGAAACATTGGCTCCTGTTACTTTTCCGAGCTCCATTTTGGCATCTATGAAGCGCTCGGCATCGGGATGTTTGATGCTGATGCTGAGCATGAGAGCGCCGCGTCGGCCATCCTGAGCTACTTCTCTGGTCGAGTTTGAATAGCGTTCCATAAAAGGAACAATACCTGTTGAAGTCAGAGCACTGTTTTTGACCGGGCTGCCGGTTGGCCTGATATGCGACAGGTCGTGGCCGACACCACCGCGTCTTTTCATCAGTTGTACCTGTTCCTGATCAATCTTCATGATGCCGCCATAGGAGTCCGACGGACCATCGTTGCCGATCACAAAACAATTGGAGAGCGAAGAAACCTGAAAGTTGTTGCCTATTCCGGCCATCGGACTCCCCTGTGGGACGATGTATTTGAAGTCCCTGAGTGCCTCAAAAATTTCTTCTTCACTTACCGGATTCGGGTAACGTTTTTCGATCCGGTAGATCTCGGATGCAAGACGTCGGTGCATATCGTCGGGTGTAAGCTCGAACAGATTGCCATCGCTGTCCTTCAGGGCATATTTATTCATCCATACATTGGCAGCGAGCACATCGCCTTTGAAATATTCTGTCGATGCTGCCAGCACTTCTTCGTGCGAATACGTTTTCAACTCCCCTTCTTTCATTCCTGTTTTGTTTAGTGCTGTGTTTTCGTCCGCCTGCCCTTTCACTTCTGATCTTGTTTCCTCGGGACGCACCCGCACCTCAAGCATCTTGTCGTACAAGTTACTTTCCTTTGCCTGTCTGGTAGCTGTCTCCAGGTTTTCGAACAAATTATTTTCCATAATGGTCTTTACCTCACGGTTTGTGTTTGTTGTTTAATGTAAGCTGTTATCGTACAATGTTTAGTATAAAAGATACCCTGGTTGTTTTAGGGAGTGCAAGATACAATCTGTTTTGTGTAATTACAGGTGTATTTTTTCAACGGAGACTTGTTGATAAATCATCTAACGCTGTACTGATGCGGATTTCGGTGACTTATAAGAACCCTTGTTAATTAAAAATGCACAGTTGAGCATCAATTGGCACAGTACATGAATCCGGCCTGAACAGCTATGCGGTTTTCACAAAGAACATACGCAAAGCGATTAAAAACAACACAATAGCAAACACCTTCCGAAGCGATTCCACAGGAATATTGAGCGCTATTCTGGAACCGAAATAACCACCAACCAGAAATGCTACTGCTATGATCAGTGCGAATTTCAGATTCATTGCTCCGGCCTTGTAATAATTGATCACCGCCAGCAGTCCGATGGGCGGAAGCATGATGGCCAGACTGGTTCCCTGAGCAGTATGTTGGTCAAGATGAAGCAGATAAATAAGTGCGGGAATGATGATAATGGCGCCACCGATACCGATCATGCCGCTGAACACACCGGCAACCAGACCGATGAGAATAAGAAGTAAAACAATTGATGTTGACATATAACCTCCTAAAAATCGAGACTGAACGAAAGATAAAAGATCGGTTTGGTGATGCGTCTGTCCTCCACACCCCAGGCCACATCGGCTCTGAGGAAATATCCCAGAAGCATTGTTCGTGCACCCATGCCCATACCACCCACCAGCGGTTCTTTTTGAACCTCGACAGTAATATTCAACGGGCCGTTGATGATGGTGTTGGTGTACAGTGAGTTGGATGGGTCGTAGGGATTGATGCCTGTCCATGCCGTGCCCAGATCGCCAAAGGCCACGATCTGGAAGTGCCTGATGAAGTCAGAGTTGATGGGCCGCTGCAGGAAATAACGAAACACAGGCAGACGTAACTCACTATTGATAACTGCAAAAGTGTTCCCGTTGCGTATATTCTGATTAAATCCCCGCAGATTGGTCGCCAGGGTCTGATAAGCATAATCCTGTCCGAAATCAATGGGTGTGCTTCGGTTAAAACTCGGAAAAAGCCAGTTATCCACTCCGCCCATATAGTATATCAGCCGGTTGTTTCCGAATGAGGTGGAAGCAGCAAAGCGGTTGGCCCAAATGAAGTTTCGGTGGATTTTCTGGTAATGTCTGAAATCAATACCGAGGACGACCAGATTACGGCTTTCACGGTCAATAAGCTGGTAGTATTCGGCAAAGGCTTTTGAGCGGATTCCGCTGTAGAGGTTCATTCCCAGATCGCGGCTGTTGTCGAACACAAATTCGGTACGCAGCCCGGTCCAGTTTTCGTATATGTTGGGTCGCTTCAGGCTAATCTGGTCGGTGGCCAGAAACACAAGCATATCGTTACGGTAGATGCCCGTTCCGCGCAGGCTTATGGATTCGGAGAATGGCCAGCTGAGCATATAGAATAGTTCGTGCGACTGGGTTCGGGCAAGAAAACTGGACGAAGACAGGTCGATACTTTGCCGGTGAAACACAATATGCCTGTCGAGTCTCCTGCGCAGGTTGCTGTAAGAAGCCACATATTCGTTGTTCTGCAGGTTGCTGTTCAGCCTTACTCCGCCGCCCAGCCTGTAGTCTTCGAGAAGGTCGCTGAGTTCAACACCCAGAAAAACATTAAAACCGGGATTGAGGTAAATGGGCGAACCTCCTCCTGAAAATGGCTGATAACTGTAGTTGATATAGGTGAAATCGACCTGTGTGAACAGTTGATCATAGAAGAATTCCACATTGTATATCCTCCTTTTTGGCTCGGCTTGCCCGAAGATGGATTTTTTTTGTTCTTCGCCACGCACGAAACCTTCGAATGGTCTGCGTTCAGCCCCGTCAATCGCAAAACCACCCTGACGTGAAGGATTGATCATTTCACTGCTGTCCGTCTTTCTCGTTGTGTTCCTGTAGACGTTCGCAAAGCGTTTCCGGTATTGAATCTGAAGATTTTTTTCTTCTTCAAGGCGTGCCTCTTCCTGCGGCATTTTCGATTTCTTCTGTTTCATGAAACTCGACAGGGTTCCAATGCCTGCATTTGTGACAGGTGCCTTGTACATCCTGATCCTGTTGTCTTCAAAAGAGGTGAATAGTATTTCGCGACCTTCGTCCGTCAGGGTGTACTGGTGAACTGGATTTGTATAATCCGTGAGCCTGCTGCTTTCGAAGAAATACCTGTAGTGTACTATGGTGTCCACATAGCTGATGGCACTGTCGTAAACAGCCTGAAAGAGATTGTTGTATCCGTTGGCATCGCTGAGGTAATGAATAATTCCGGGTTTGATGTGGAGCGGTTGTTTTTCGTCTGATAACGGACTGTTGGTAATACGTTTCAGCAGGTTGGATCTTTTGGCAAAATCGTAGCTGAACAGATCTGAATTGTGTTTTTGTGGCACAGGTTCAGTGTGCATCCTGAGTGTGTCGTCGGTTCTGTTCGAAGCAAAAACAATCTGTCTCGTACCCTCAAAAAACACGGGATGCAAATCTGTGTAGAAATCGTTGGTGATCTGGATGTGTGAGTTGGAGGCTATGCTATACACGTAAATGTCAGGTTTTCCCTGCCTGACGGCCGACATGGCAAGCAACTGTCCGTCGGGAGAGTAGGAGAAAGAAGTAACTTTTTGAAAATCAAAAAGTATTCTCTTTGTCTGGCTGTTTTCGTCGAGGTTAAAAAAATATAGCCAGATGTTGCCTTTTTCCTCAACCACGGCTGCCAGTATTTTACCGCTGGGGTGCCATTCGATCAGCGGGTAGCTGTGGTCGGTTTTCAGGGCAGAGCTGAAGCCCGCTTTATAGATTTTTTTCTTTTTGCCGCCTGCCAGGTCTTCGAGCCAGATAAAGATTCTTCCTTCCCTGTTGGTGACATATGCCAGCCGGGTTTTATCGGGCGAAATTTTCGGGTTACTGTATGCAAGATCGTCGCGGTAGCGGTAATCGAGGGCTTCTCCAACCCCGGCCACCGGAACGGAGGCGAAACTATCGTAATAGTATTTATACCATTCAGCTGTCAGTTCCTTGAACGAAAGCCCGGTGACATACAGAAATCCGTTCTGCACATTGCGTGTCAGTTGTGTCAGGTGTAATATGTTGGTGATGGCCGAGGGGCCGTAACGTATTTCGATGAACCGCCACAGGGAGTGCCCGGCGATGATGGCATCTTCTCCTTCGAGCCGGTTGATTTTTTTGAACCTTCTGCTCAGCATGCCATCGCGCAGCCGGTTGTCGGTTTCCGTTGACCAGTCTTCCGAGAGGTACGATATCAATCCGTTGCGATACCAGTCGGGCAAGGTAAACAGGGCAGCATTCCTGATCTGTGAGCCGATGCTCCCTCCGAAAATAAGCTGGGTGATCAGGATGTCGGCTATGCCGGCCCTGATTTGCCTTTCGAGACTGCGGAAGTCACCATCGCCGTAAAGGATCACTTTGTTGCCAAGTATATGGGTGATACCGCCCGTGTTGTATTGCTGGTCGCCCGACAATCCGATGTTGCTTTGCTTGTAGTCGTTAAGTGTGTTAAAGATGATAAACTGTATTTTGTCGTCGAGCACAGTTTCCAGTTTGCGTTCAAGCACAGGAAGCTGTTTGTCGGTGTACCATGCCGTGTACAGGGCAAGTTCTTTTCCGTTGAGGTAGAAGTAGGTGTCGAACTGATCAAACTTATAAAACGACCAGATGGAGTTGTTGTACTGCACCCTGTTTTTGCCGAAAGTCATGTTCGAGCCGTTGTAAAACTGAGCTGTGGAGGCAGAAGGCAACAGCACAATAAAAAGTCCGGCCAGGAATATAAGCCCTGCTGCAGATAACTTTTTGCAGACAGATGCGTATAGTGAAGACGGGACGTTTTGAAGTTGAATCATGGGGCTAAATTACTGCTTTCGTACATGAGGATAAACACATCTGGATGGTTTATTGTTAAATTTGCCGCCCTAAAGATAAACTTGTCCCATTAATTACCCGGTGTATGATTCAGGTTAAAAAATTTGTTTTCAATTCGTTTCAGGTAAACACCTATTTGTTGTATGATGAGACCAGGGAATGTGTGATTATCGACGCAGCCTGCTCCGAACCTGAAGAAGAGATCGAACTGTCGAATTTTATTGCGTTCCATAATCTCAGACCGGTTCGTTTGCTCAGCACCCATTCGCATATTGACCATGTGCTTGGTAACGCATTTGTTTCATCGAGATACGGTCTGAAACTGGAAGCCCATGCCGACAGCGCCCGATACCTGAAAGACGCTCCCACTTACGCTTCCACTTTTGGATTGCGGCTTTCGGCCGTGCAGATGCCCGAAGTTAATCTGACAGACAATCAGATGATCATTTTCGGCAACAGCAGCCTGAAGGTGCTCGAAACCCCCGGACACGCAGCCGGAAGCGTGTGTTTCTATAACGATGAAGTCCCCTTTGTCATTGCCGGCGATGTGCTTTTTTACCAAAGCATAGGCCGCACCGACCTTCCGGGGGGTAATTACGATCTGCTGAAAAACAGTATCTGGGGAAAACTGTTTGTGCTGCCCGACCAAACCCTCGTTTATCCCGGCCATGGACCAGAGACGACCATAGGAAGCGAAAAAGTAGATAATCCTTTCGTTTCTATCGGCTGATGCGCAGCAAATCTGAGGCAATTTTGCCGCTGTCTTGTTTCATCATACAATGGAAATGACCTTTCGGACAGCGCTCATAACCTATTTTGCTGCACGGACGACACTTTAGCCCTTCAACTTCAGAAATCACGGACTGGTGCTCCTTTCCCGGCATATACGGTGTCATCCCGAGCGAAGGAACTGTGTTGCCCCAGACCGAAACAACCGGTTTGCCGAAGGCTGCCGCAATATGCATCAGGCCGGTGTCGTTAGTGAGCACAGCCCGGCTGTGTTTCAGCAGCCAGGCCGACTGGTGCAGCGAAAGCAATCCGCAACTGTTCGTGACATGTGCGCCTGAAAAAGAGGCAATCTGCTCACCGCGCTGCCTGTCTTCGGGGCCTCCGAGCAGAATAACCTTTAAATCCAGTTTTTTACATACCTCCGTGACCTTTTCAACCGGCAGAATTTTCGTGTTGTGCTTTCCACCGATGACCACTGCGTAAAAGCCTGATGACAGCTGTGGTGCATATATTTCTTTCAGTTGCACCAAGGTCGGATACTCATCCGGAGGCAGAAAATAATCCAGCCCAAGGCCATCGTTTTGCACCCCCAGAGGTTCAACGGCCTTGAAGTACCGATCCACGATGTGCAGTTTTGGCATTCTGTCGATACCGAACTGCACCAACAGGTATTTTTCGAGGTTCAGCTTCGGAAAACCCGCCGAAGGCCGCTTCAGCCCATAGCGAACCCGCATCGATCGCAGGTTCTTATGCAGGTCGGCAACAAAGTCAAACTGCTCTTTTTTAAGGGTTTCGATTAGTGGTTTTAAGGAACCATCGAAGCAGTGAATCTTGTTGATATAAGGGTTGTGCTCAAACAACTGGCGGTTGCTCTTCCGCGTCAGCACATGCAGTTCGGCATCCGGTATCTGGCGAGCCACACAACGAATCACCGGACTGGTGAGCACGATGTCGCCAATTGAACTGAAACGGATGATGAGTATCTTTTTCAAAAGCTTGATTGCTGCGTGAAGGTAGCGGCAAAGGTAACACAATAGCAACTATTGTCAAGTATGAGGTTCGGGCCGGACTTTGTGATGAACATTGTTGCAAATCAGTCTGATTTCAAGCGTCATAAGCTTCTTTACGTATGTTTTGGCGCCTGAGCGTAACAATGCCTATTTTTGCAGCATGAAATTAGTCGATACCCACGCACATCTGTATCTTCCGGAGTTTGATACCGACCGCGCTGATGTTGTCGCCTCGGCCGTGGCCAAAGGTATCGAAACTATATTGCTGCCCAACATCGACAGCGGTTCCGTGGGAGCCTTGCTCGATATGTGTAACACTTTTCCGGCGCATTGCAAGCCCATGATGGGGCTGCACCCGACTTCGGTGAAGGCCGATGCCGATCAGGAACTGCAACTGGTGAAAGACGAGCTGGAAAAAGGTATTTATGTGGCTGTGGGAGAGATCGGCATCGATCTGTATTGGTCGGTGGAGTATAAAGATTTGCAGATCAATGTGTTTCGCGAGCAGCTCAGGCTGGCTAAAAAGTTTGACCTGCCGGTAGCCATCCACACCCGCGAGGCTTTTCCGCTTATCCTTGATTTAGTGGAACAGGAAATGAACAGTGGACTTAGCGGTGTGTTTCATTGCTTCAGCGGCTCGGCAGAGGATGCCTCCCGTATCATGGAACTTGGTTTTATGATGGGCATTGGCGGAGTGATTACCTACAAGAAATCAAGTCTTCCGGAAGTGGTTGCAGGCATCCCGATGGAGTTTCTGCTGCTCGAAACCGATGCGCCTTTTCTGCCCCCGGTGCCTTTCAGGGGAAAACGCAACCAAAGCGATTACTTGATTTATGTTGCACAAAGACTTGCTGAGGTTAAGCAACTGCGGCTGGAGGAAGTTGCCGCACAAACCACCACCAATGCACTCAGGCTATTTTCAACAACCGAACAACACTGAACTATGGAAGATAAAACTGCCATTTTGGTAATTTACACCGGTGGCACCATCGGGATGATCAAAGACCCGCAGAGCGGCGCGCTCAAACCATTCAATTTCGACAACATCTACGATCAGATGCCGATATTGAAGAGTTTTCAGTATCAGATAGATTTTTTGTCGTTCGATCCGTTGATTGACTCCTCCAACATGAAGCCTTCGTTCTGGATCAGGCTGGCTGAACTCATTGGAAGCAACTACGAACGATACGATGGTTTTGTGGTGCTGCACGGTTCCGACACCATGGCCTACACTGCTTCGGCCATTAGTTTTATGCTCGAAAACCTCAACAAACCGGTTGTGTTCACCGGGTCGCAACTGCCTATGGGTGTGATCAGAACCGACGGTCGTGAGAACTTCCTCGCCGCTATTGAGATTGCAGCCGCAAAAGACGAAAGCATGCCTATGGTTCCCGAAGTGTGCATCTTTTTCGAAAACCAGCTGATGCGCGCTAACCGAACCACTAAATTCAACGCAGAGCACTTCAATGCCTTTGTTTCGGGCAATTATCCCCTGCTGGCCGAAGTGGGCGTGCACATACGCTACCACCGGCAGTATATCATGAAACCCAACTTCAAGAAACTCAAAATCCATACTTCGCTCGATTTTAACGTGACCATCCTGAAGCTGTTTCCGGGGATATCGGAGAATGTGGTGCGTGCCACACTCGGCATCCCGGGGCTTAAGGCGCTCATCCTCGAAACCTTTGGTTCGGGCAATGCACCCACCGACGCATGGTTTATCCGAAGTCTTGAAGAAGCCATCGACAAAGGGTTGATTGTGTACAACGTAACCCAGTGTAAGTCGGGTTCGGTTGAAATAGGCAAATATGAAACCAGCCTCGACCTCGGACGTATCGGGGTGATTGGCGGTTACGACATCACCACAGAGTCGGCACTGGCCAAACTCATGTACCTGATCGGTGAGGGCTACAGCCGCGACAAGGTTGTGGAACTGCTGCAGGCCTCCATCCGCGGAGAGATGACGACAGCCTGAGTGAAGCTGTCACAACATAAAACAAAGCTGCCCCATCCTTGTTTATCAAGTGTATAATCGCGTAATTTTGCTGCTTCAATGAGTCCCCATCCGCATATAGAATCGCTGACCAACTGGTTGCCCGATCAGGGTGATACGCCATTTGTGATCAGCGGCCCGTGCAGTGCCGAAAACGAGCATCAGCTGCTCACCACCGCCCGTGAGCTGAGCCTGTTGCCTGAGGTGAAGGTGCTCAGGGCAGGTATCTGGAAACCCCGCACCCGCCCCAATGACTTTGAGGGAGCCGGTGTCGAGGCGCTCAGGTGGATGCAGAAGGCCAAAGCCGAAACAGGCCTGAAACTTGCCGTGGAGGTGGCCAACCCCGCCCATGTGGAGGAAGCCCTGAAACACGGGATCGACATGCTGTGGATTGGTGCACGCACCGTGGTCAATCCCTTCTCGGTGCAGGAACTGGCCGATGGATTGCGCGGGACTGACATACCGGTTTTGGTGAAAAACCCGCTGACGCCCGACCTGAAGCTCTGGCTGGGTGCCCTCGAAAGGATCAACAGGGCCGGTGTGCACAGGCTGGCGGCAATCCATCGCGGCTTTCACTATTTCGAGAAGTCGCCCTACCGTAATGCCCCCATGTGGGAGATTCCCATTGAGCTGAAACGGCTGGTGCCCGGCCTGCCGCTCATCACCGACATCAGCCACATCTGCGGCAGGCGCGATCTGCTGCAGCCCATAGCACAGAAAGCCCTCGACCTCGAAACCAACGGGCTGATGATCGAAAGCCACTACAACCCCGATATCGCACTGACGGATGCCGCACAGCAGCTGACACCCGCAGCACTGAAGCAACTGCTGGCATCGCTCATCGTGCGCCAGCACAGCGGTGGCTTCGAGTTTGAATACAAACTGGAGCAAATGCGCACCGAAATTGATAAAATTGATGTGGAACTGATTGATCTGCTTTCGAGACGCATGCAGGTCGTTGACGAAATAGGGGCCTACAAAAAGGAAAACAACATCACCATCCTTCAACTCAAACGCTGGCAACATATTATCGAAGACAGGCTGTCGATCGGCGCCAATCTGGGGCTGAACCGCAAATTCCTGCTTCAGCTCCTCGAACTCGTGCACGAAGCCAGCATACAAAGGCAAACGGAAATATTCAACCGGACCGGACAGCCCCCTACATCCAGCGGCGACGCTTGAAAAAGAGCACCATCACCACGCCCAGGATGCTCATCCCTGCCAGCAACAGCCAAAACGCCACCGGCCAGTCTTCGAGCGGCAGGCGCACATTCATGCCATAGAGGCTGGTGATGAAGGTAAGCGGAAGAATGATGGACGAAATAAGCGTCAGAATCTTGATGATCTCGTTGGTTTTGTTGGTCTGCATCGAGTCGAAGGTCTTCGACAGGCCCTCAATCAGGTCTTCGAAATCTTCGGTCATGTCCCACATCTTCTGGTAATAGTCAAGGATGTTGCCCCAGTAGTCTTCCATATTGTCGGCAAAACCGCTCACCTGGCCGGTCTCGAATTTATGGAACAGCCTGAGCTGAGGTTTGAAGATGGTGTTGATGAGGATGATATTTTTACGGGTGACTGAGATACGTTCGATGATTTTCACAGGCCGGCTGCTGAACAGTTCGCGGTTGATCAATTCCAGGTCGAGGCCTACCTTGCGCATCAGGTATAGTGACTCTGACATCAGCCGTTCGAGGATGCGGTAGAGCAGGGTGTCGGAGGTTCCGATGTCGATGTCTTCGTCGTTTTTTTCGCGTTCGGAGTATTCCACAAACATATTGGCCACCACCCAATGGGCTTTTCCGATGGTGATCACATAGTCTTCGCCCCAGAAAATTTTCACTTCACGGGTTTTGATGAAGGTGTTCTGCTTGTCGAAATGGGGGAAATGCAGGATCATGAAGTAATAGTCGTCGTAGATGTCGATCTTGGGCCGTTGGGTAACCGAGCGGCAGTCTTCGATGTCGAGCGGGTGAAAGTGGAACTTTTCGAGCAGGTGGGTGAAGTCTTGTTCGGTGGGATTTAAGATGTGGTGCCATTTCAGCCTTCCCATTTTAATGGTTTCAATCATAGGCTTACCCTCCCTTCTTTAGAACTTGTGAAACAAAAAAGATTTACATTCCCTTTACTGGTTTTCTGTGCCCCAAAAGTACATTTTTTTTGGTTTCAGGGGCCAGGACAGGATGAAGTTTTTGGGGATTTTGTTCTGAAATTCTGGTTCAGGCGCTTTATACTGTTAAGTTAGCAAATACTGAGGGTTTATGTAACACCGCCTTTATCGCAAACGTATGTGTCCAATAGGCGTCTGGTAAAATCAGACTTGCGTTTGCGTTTAAGCCTTATTTGTTAGGGTTTCGGTGTTTATTTTCATAGTTTATCAGTTAATTCTTGAAACATTTGTTTTGCTCTATTCTTTTTAATTTCGGGAGATTCTTTTTGCAGATACTCAAGCCCTACAAATGAATTTCCTTGTTTTCTGTTTTGTCTTGGTTCGATGCTTTCAATAAGAATTGCCTCTAAAATGTCTGCTAAATTTTGAATTGTAAATTCCTTAAACTTGACATCTAAATTTAGTTTTGCATCTTCAGTTACAGGATAAAATCCAAACCAACTAAATCTGTCCCAACGCCCAGCAAGTCTGTCTGACGTGTGGTCTTTTAATCTTTTTCCAAGTGGTTGTTCAATGGCTTGTCCAACATAAATTGTTTCTCTGCTGTCGTGCAACAAATATATACCAATTTGGTCTTTAAAGTTTACATCTGTCGCCCCGATTTGTTGTATTCCCAATAAGTCAGGTCTTGAAGATTTCCAATCAACCAAATTTCTATTCCAATAAATTCCGAAAGCGTTAATTATTTTATGAGTATCTTTTGAAACAATTTTGTCGTTAATAATTTCCGGTTCGCTATCGTCAATAGAATTGTCGTCAAGTTGATTTAAATACTTTCTTAGAATGTAATAGCCTTTGTCAGTTTTAGCAAAAATTGAATTTTCTTTTTTCGTGTTTATGTCAGTTGTCAAGTTTGCACTAACTGTATCTTGAGGTGTCGCTCCAAGTGCTTTTCTGTAACCTCTTTCAGCAATTAGTTCAGCAATTTCTGTATAATGAAGTTGTTTTTTCTCTTCATCCAATACTTTTTCTATTGCTTCTTTCCATTTTAAATCAGCCATATTTTTATCTGTTTGTTTATCCGTGTTTTATCTTTATTTACACTGAACGCCAACTCATTTATAAAACCGGTTCAACCGTTTTTATGTATCCGATTTCATAGGTATTTATCGGTTTGACCTCTTTTTTGTTTTCAATACCAAAGTTATGGTTTTATTCATTACTACTAAATTCCATGATGTATGTATCCTATTTAACAAGAAAAAATCAATAACCCTGTTCAGACAGGCTAACTCGTTAAAAAACAAAAGTGCTAAATCTGTTTGCAGATGTTACCTATCCCACAGATCATCATTTCCAGCCGTAAAGTTACCAATTCCTCCAGATCAGCAAATTCATGTTGATAAATTCTGTCAGATTCATCATTATTTATGCTCGTGACAACCGAATCCTGCACTCATCTTTTGGTTTTCAGGTTTTTATCGTGATTCGTAATCCGTGATTCGTAATTGGCTAACCTCCTAACCTCCCAACTTCCAAATCTTCAAATCTTCAAATCAGAAATCCTCGAATCTTGAATCTTGAATCCCGTAATCTTAAATCTTCGTAGTCCGTTTTTCTCCCAACCCCCTTAAGTGTTTCACTGATCGGATTCCACCCCAACCACAACCCAAAACCCGCAACCCGCGACCCGCAACCCGCAACCAGAACAGCGCTATTCCAACACAATCAGCCCTTTAGCGGCAATGGTTATTTAGACTGAATTCAAATAACTGCAAATCAGCAGCTAAGGGCAGGCACCAAAGCGATATTGACTAATTTAGTCCGCTGTACAAAATATGTGTAGCATTAATTTTTCGACCCATGCGCATCACACGAATTCCCGATGAAAAACCCGTCAAGGAGCAGCCTGCCGTTGACCTGAGCCTGCTCGACGAACTGTTTGCCCACTACAAAGGCAAGTCAGGCAGTCTGATCCCGCTCCTGCAGGGAACCCAACACACCTTTGGATTTGTGCCGCCACAGGCATTCGAACTTATCTCGCGCGAAACCGGGGTTCCGGCTGCCGACATTTACGGGGTGGCCACATTTTATGCACAGTTCAGGCTTAACCCTGTGGGCAAGAACATCATCAAAGTATGTCACGGAACAGCCTGCCATGTGCAAAACGCCAATGCCATCACCGATGCGCTAAAAGACGAACTCGGTGTACTTGACGGGGAGACTACAGCCGACGGCTTGTTCACCCTCGAGTCGGTGGCTTGTCTGGGCTGCTGCTCACTGGCCCCGGTGATGATGATCGGCGACGACACCTTTGGCAAACTCACCGGAAAAGCAGCCGTGCGGATCATCCGCGACATGAAAAATGCCACTTGCAAACAAAAGGAAGAATGACAATGGAACTGACACCAACAACCAAAGTGATTGTCGGGCTTGGAAGCTGCGGCATTGCAGCCGGAGCGGTGAAAACCTACAACCGGATAAAGGAACTGAGCGAGTCGGGCCTTGAAGGCTTTGAGCTGGCTAAAACAAGCTGTATCGGCATGTGCTACAAAGAACCCCTGGTGGAGGTGCAGGATGCTTCAGGTAGTGTGATCTACGGCGATATGACCGAAGAAAAGATAGAGGAGGTGCTGCGTAACCACCTCAACGGAACCATCGACCACAGCAAGGTTGTATCGGCCCAAAAGATTCAGGGCACCGAAGCCGCGTTTTTCGACGGTCAGGTGAAGATCGCCCTGCGCAACTGCGGATACATGGATCCCGAGGTGATTGAAGAAGCCGAACAGCGTGAGGCTTATGCCGCCATCAGGAAAATATTCGGTTCGGGCATGAGCTCTGAACAGGTAATTGCCGAGGTGCTTGCTTCGGGCCTGCGCGGAAGGGGAGGCGGTGGTTTCCCCACCGGACTCAAGTGGAAGTTTGCCTTCCAGAGCGAAAGCAGTGAAAAATACATCATCTGCAATGCCGACGAAGGCGACCCGGGTGCGTTCATGGATCGTTCGCTGCTCGAAGGTGACCCCCATGCTGTGCTCGAGGGCATGATGATCGGCGGCTACGCCATCGGGGCACAGGCAGGAGTGATCTATTGCCGTGCCGAGTATCCCCTGGCCATCAAAAGACTCAACATAGCCATCGACCAGGCACGCAGTAAAGGCTATCTGGGAAAAAATGCCATGGGCCGGGACGGATTTAATTTCGACATCTATGTGAAAGAAGGTGCGGGCGCTTTTGTCTGCGGCGAAGAAACTGCTCTGATTGCCAGCATCGAAGGACAAAGGGGGATGCCCCGCAAACGGCCGCCTTTCCCGGCGGTGTCGGGTCTGTGGAAGAAACCCACCAATATCAACAACGTGGAAACCTGGGCCAACATACCGTGGATCATCAACAAAGGTGCTGCTGCCTATGCAGCTTACGGCACGGAAAAAAGCAAAGGAACAAAGGTATTTGCGCTCACTGGTAAGATACGCAACGGTGGTCTGGTGGAAGTGCCGATGGGTATCAGCATCAACGACATCATATTTAAACTTGGCGGCGGCATACAGAACGACCGTAAATTCAAGGCTGTGCAGCTGGGCGGCCCTTCAGGGGGCTGCATCCCCGCCGAACTGGGCCATACGCCCGTTGACTACGACTCAGTGACTGCCACCGGAGCCATCATGGGTTCGGGTGGTATGGTGGTGATGGACGAAACCACCTGTATGATTGACTTAGCCAAGTTTTTCCTGCATTTCACCCAGGAAGAATCCTGCGGCAAATGCACCTTCTGTCGCATAGGCACCAAACGGATGCTCGAGATACTGGAGCGCATCACCGAAGGAAAAGGCAAGGCCGAAGACCTCGACACCCTGGAATCGCTGGCCTATCAGATCAAGGATAACTCACTCTGTGGACTCGGTCAAACGGCACCCAATCCCGTGCTCACCACACTGAAATACTTCAGGCATGAGTACGAGGCGCATATTTTCCACCATAAGTGTCCGGCCAAAATCTGCAAACCCCTGCTCACCTACACCATTGATCCGGAAAAATGTACGGGCTGCACGGTTTGTGCAAAGAAATGTCCGACCACAGCTATTGACGGCGGCCGCAAGCAGGTGCATGTGATACGCACCGAGGCCTGCATCCGCTGCGGCGAATGTTTCACGGTGTGTAAATTCGATGCAGTGCTGGTTGACTAAGCAAAAAACATTCAAAAAATACTGATTATGAGCCAATATATCACAATACAACTCAACGGAACAACTGTTCAGGGCATACAGGGCGAAACTATTTATGAATGTGCTTCACGTCATGGGATCGAAATCCCGACACTTTGCCATGACCCGCGTATTGAGCCGTTTTCGTCCTGTTATGTCTGTGTGGTCGAGGTGCAGGGGATGCGTGGCCATCAGCCCTCCTGCTCCACCTACATCACACCCGGCATGGAGGTAAACACCGAGACCGAAGCAGTAAAAAAGGCGCGCAAAACAGCCCTCGACCTGTTGCTGAGCAACCATTATGCCGACTGCCTTGGACCCTGCAAGCAAACCTGTCCGGCCGGTGTCGATGTTCAGGGATATATCTCGCTGATTGACAAAGGACGATATTCGGATGCCGTGGCCCTGATCAAGGAAACCAATCCGCTGCCGGCCATCTGCGGCCGGGTATGCGTGCGTCCGTGCGAGGCGGCATGCAGGCGCAACCTCATGGATGAGGGAGCAGCTGTGGGCATCGACTACCTGAAACGATTTGCATCAGACCGGGACCTTGAATCACCCGAAAAGTTTGTTCCAACGCTAAAACCAGAAACAGGCAAAAAAGTTGCTGTGATTGGTGCCGGTCCCGGCGGGCTGTCAACGGCTTACTACCTTCGCCTCGAAGGGCATAGCGTAGATATTTTTGAAGCAGCACCCCAGCCCGGCGGCTGGCTTCGTTACGGTATTCCCGAATACCGCCTGCCCAACGACCTTCTGGACCAGGAAGTGAAAAACATTACAGACCTCGGTGTGCAGATTCACTACAACAAAAAGTTTGGTGACAACCTCAGCTACAAAGAAATTGCAGCTTCTTATGATGCAACCGTGCTCACCATCGGATCGCAGAAAGGGACGTCGGTAGGTTGTCCGGGCGACGATGCAGAAAACGTTTTCTCAGGCATTGATTTTCTTAGAAATATGGAAATGACCGGACAGCGCTACGATTTCAGCGGAAAAACCATAGTGGTTGTCGGGGGCGGAAACACGGCCATGGACTGCTGCCGCACTTCGGTGCGCTGCGGAGCCGAAAAGGTGTATGTGGTGTATCGCCGAACGGAGAAGGAAATGCCGGCCAACCCGATCGAGATCCACGAATCGAAACTCGAAGGGGTGGAATATCTGTTTCTGACCAATCCGGTGGAAATTATCAAAGACAAAGATGGCAGGCTCGAAGCGGTGCGTCTGATCAGGCAGGAACTGGGCGAGCCCGATGCTTCAGGGCGCCGCCGTCCTGTGCCTGTAGCCGGCTCAGAGTTTGACCTCAGGGCCGATTTCGTCCTGGCTGCCATCGGTCAAAAAACAGATGTTAATTTCATCGACGACATGAACAGTTTCGCCACCGAAGGCAAATTGGTCATCAACCGCTGGGGCGATATCGATGCAGACAAGAAAAGTCTGCAAACCGGCATTCCTTCAGTGTTTGCCGCCGGCGATGGGGTCACCGGTCCTGCCACCATCATCGAGGCTATAGCTCAGGCGAGGATAGCCGCCCGTTCGTGCCACCAATACCTCATGGGACTTCCGCTCGAAGCACCAAAAAAGGAATTTCTCAGCAAGAGGGATAATTTCAAACCGCAGGAAACCGCTGAATACAAACATAAGTATCCGGCACAGCAGCGTCAGGAAATGCCGGTACTCGAAGCATCGGAGCGCAATAACTTCAATGAGGTAGAACTCGGATATACCGATGAAATCATGGCGTTTATGGAAGCTTCACGATGCCTCGAATGCGGATGCACCGAATACTTCACCTGCGACCTGAAAAAGCATTCCACCGAATATCAGGCCGAACAAAAGGCCTTCGAAGGTGAATTCCATGTGCATGAGGTTGACCACCGGCACCCCTTCATCGAGATAGACAACAACAAATGCATCCTCTGCTCACGTTGCATCCGTATCTGCCGCGAAGTGGCCGGAGCCAATGCCCTTGGTTTGATCAACCGAGGGTTTAAGAGCTTTGTAGCTCCTTCGATGGGTCTGCCTTTGCAACAAACCACCTGCGAAAGCTGCGGCTTGTGTATCACTACATGCCCCACCGGCGCCATTACACACAACACTTCTTACAAACCCGGGCCGCTGAAACTCGAAGCGGTAAGTGCGGTAGATATGTTCGGCTCAGAAGGCTATGAAGTTGATCTGCTGCACCACAGGGGGCAGTTTTACGGAGCTGCTTCGCGAAGAGGTGAAATCAACAAAATGGACCTCATCAGCCGGCAGCAGTTTTTTGGCGCCTCCTTATTCTCCCATAAGGACAGAATAACCCAACCGCTTAAAAAACAAGCCAACGGGACTTTTGCAGCCATTACTTTCGATGAAGCATTCGATCTGATTGAAACAAAGATCAGACAAGTTCCTGCTGAAAAGAATGCATTCTTTGGCGGAGCAAGGCTCACCAACGAAGAGTTATATCTGATTCAGAAATGGGCCAGAGCAGGCGTGAAAACGAATAATGTAAGCAGTTTTCATTATGTCGGACGCGGCGACGGGTATTTCAGAAATTCGAACGAGAATGCACCGTTCTGCGATCTGCGCGGAGCAACTAAGGTGTTTGTTGCCGGGGGCGAGTTGCATCTGGACAACCCCATCATCAACCATATTCTGTGCAACACCCGTTTTAAGGAGCACATCGAAATCATTCACCTGACAAGCATGCCCGACAGCCTGTTCAGCAAGAAAGCCGACAGGGTGATCAGGTTTGGCAGCTATTTCTGGTTTATTAAGGCAGTGAATCACTACCTGCTGAAAAACAACATGGAAAACAGTCTGTTCCTCAACGACCGTACCCAGGGATTTGATGAGTACAGCAGGGAAATGCTTGGCTGTGACTTTTCAAAACTGCTCGAGCTGGCCGGAACGGACGAGTCCGTTGTAGCTGCATTTGCGAGGGAGTATAACGAAGAAATGAATGCCGTGATGGTGTTCCAGGAAAAGGAACTCTCGTCCAACGCCTGTCTGGCCATGCATCATCTGGCCATGATCACGGGCAAACTGGGCAAAACAGCCAACGGGTTGATTGCGATCAAGGAAAAGAGTAACGCACACGGCATCATCGACATGGGTGTGTGCCACAAAATCGGGCCGGGGGCAGAACCAATTCTTGACGATGATCTGCAACACAGATTGGCGCAGATCTGGGGTGTGGCCGACCTGCCGTTTGCAGTCAACAGCGTGTACAGATTGATCAGCGAAGGAAGGCTGGAACAGGTCTTTATCTTCGGTGAAGACCCGCTGGGATGTGCGCTGAACAAGAACGAAGTGAAACAATGGTTCGACAAGCTCAAATTTGTTGTTGTTCAGGACCTGTTCATGACAGAAACTGCACAAAGGGCTGATCTGGTGCTGCCCGCAAGTTTCCCTTGGGAAACCGGTGGCTCGATGACCAACAGCCAGCGCAGGATACAACAGGTGGAGAAGCAATTGGAAGGCCCTGTAGCTGTGAACAGCTTTGGGCAGTTGACAGCAATCATGAAACGATTTGGGCTCAATGGTCTGAACAGTCCTGCCGGGGTACTCAATGAAGCCTTCAGCTTGCTGCCCAAACGCGGCGATTTCAAAGAACTGAAGTTTGTGTACAAGGATAAAGACAACGCAAACAGAATGTTTGATCACGGATGTGATGTGCTGAGTAAAATGATTGACAAAGAGTTTGCGGACAAATTGAATTGGTGATAGGCCTTTTGGAAATTCCTGTGTGGCCGGCTGTTGTGCAATGAACCATTTAGAAACTCAGTGCACTAAAAAGTAATCGTATGAAAAGTTCGTCTGACTGTCAGATCTAAACTGACAAATCTGACAGTACATTTAAATCGCTTTATTATCACCAATTAATTTTGCGTCATCCTGTCAGTTTTGTGACGTGATTACATCATTTGCCTGACTTTTGGATTAACTTGTACCTTTGTGGCATTGTTTTGGATCGTTCAAATCACTGTTAACTCACAAATTAAATTGAATCGTATGAGCCAATCCACGGAACACATCGAATGTCTGATCATCGGATCCGGTCCGGCCGGTTACACAGCGGCCATTTATGCTGCACGTGCCGACCTCAAGCCTGTTATATATCAGGGCATGCAGCCCGGCGGGCAGTTGACCACCACTACTGAAGTTGAGAATTTCCCGGGTTATCCCGAAGGTGTTACCGGCCCCGAGATGATGGAAGAGCTGAAGAAACAGGCAGAGCGTTTCGGAACCGACACCCGCTGGGGGATGATTACCGAGGTGGACACCACTGCAAGACCATTCAGGGTGAAAGATGAAGACGGCAGGGAAATACTTGCCGAAACCATCATCGTTGCCACGGGTGCCACTGCAAAATACCTCGGCCTTGAATCAGAGGAACGGTTCAAAGGTGGAGGCGTTTCGGCCTGTGCCACATGCGATGGATTTTTCTACAAAGGCAAGGATGTAGCCGTTGTAGGTGGTGGCGATACAGCTGCCGAAGAAGCCAGTTATCTGGCAAAATTATGCCGCAAGGTATATCTTATTGTGCGCAGAGACGAACTCAGGGCGTCCAAAGCCATGCAGAAAAGAGTGCTCAACACGCCCAATATCGAGGTGCTGTGGAACCATGAAACCAAAGAACTTTTCGGTGAGGAATCAGGTTTTATGAAAACCCTCAAAGGTGCGGTGCTCGTTAACAACAAAACACACGAAGAAAGGGTGATCGACATTGACGGCTTCTTTGTGGCCATCGGTCATAAGCCCAACAGCGACCTGTTCAGCGGCATGTTGGATATGGACGAAACAGGATACATCATTACCAAACCCGACAGCACAGCAACCAATATCCCGGGTATTTTTGCCTGTGGCGATGTTCAGGACAAGGTGTTCAGACAGGCGGTAACAGCCGCCGGAACAGGCTGTATGGCTGCCCTTGAAGCCGAGCGTTTCCTGGCTGCTCAGAACGACTTATCGAAATAGAAACTGATTCTTCGGTTCGCACGACCGGCAAATAAAAATACTACAGAGCTGATCAGGTCGTAACTGCTGAAAAAGCAGCGAAAAAACTTCTATTTTTGCTGCAAACTTAAACGGTGGAAGCATCATCAACACGCAATTCTCAGATCATCAGGGCTTCGTGGCTGAGCATCATTGTCAATGCTTTGCTCTCGGTGATAAAGATCGTTGCAGGCATCATGGCCGGAAGCCTCGCTGTGGTTGCTGATGGCATCGATTCGTCAGGCGATATTGTCACTTCGCTGATCACCCTGTTTACGGCCAGTATTATTTCAAGGCCGCCCAATATGCGGCATCCCTATGGCTATGAAAAGGCTGATACCGTAGCCACCAAATTGCTTGCATTTGTGATCTTCTTTGCAGGCGCCCAGCTTGCTATTGCCACATTCAGCAGCCTGATGGACAACAAAGTGCGTGAACTGCCATCTTTGCTTGCCGTTGTGGTGGTCGTGTTGTCAATCCTTGGAAAACAGGGTCTTGCATATTATCTCAGGAAGGTCGCAAAAAGAACTGAAAGCAGCATGCTCCGGGCCAATGCACGCAATATGCAAAACGATGTGCTTATTTCAGGTTCGGTGCTGATTGGGCTTATGTTCACCCATTTATTCAACATGCCGTTTCTCGATTCAGTAACAGCTTTACTTGTAAGTATCTGGATCATGGTGGTTGCCGTAAGAATAATTATCGACAGCAGCCGCGAACTCATGGACGGTGTCGAAGATCCGAATTTGTATAAGCTTGTTACTGATGCCACACTGAGTGTGGACGGTGCAGGCAATCCGCACAGGATCAGAATACGAAAAATGGCTCATCATTATCTTGTTGCCATGGATATCGAGATTGATGGCCACATAAGCCTCGAAAAAGCGCACAAAATCTCACATCAGGTCGAGGACAACATCAAGCAAAGTGTCCCAAACGTGTACGATGTCATCATTCACCTTGAGCCTGTGGGTGACGATGCCACCAATGAGGTTTTTGGAATTTCGGGAAAAGACCTGTAATGTTAATTTTTTTGCACATAAAATTAGTTTATAGTTTTGATAAACAATAAATTATTAGTAACAACACAGAGTGTTTGCCGGAGTAAAAAAAGCACCTGATTACCTATATTTTTCTATATTTGCAGCGGGTTTATTTGATGAAGTACCAAAAAACAAGCCGCATGATCCTGTTCTTTCAGCCTTCCCGACACAAGTTAATTGCACTTGAAACCGAATCAGACCTCAATCAGGAAGACCTGCAGAAGCTGAAATGGCTTTTTGGCGGGGCAGAATTGCTGGATGTCAGAACAGTTTCAGGAGATTTTATCGGACCTCGTCGTGAAATGGTCACCCCCTGGAGCACCAATGCAGTTGAGATTACCCAGAATATGGGCATATCAGGTATTTCACGCATCGAAGAATTTTTGGCTGCCGACAAAGGAAAGACCGCTTACGATCCCATGCTCCAGTACCTGTACCACAATCCGGGGCAGGATGTGTTCCTGATCGGCCGTAAACCTGAATCTCTTATTTATATCGATGACATCGGGGCCTATAATATCAGTGAAGGTCTTGCTTTGAGCCCGGATGAGGTGGAATACCTTTATCAGATCAGCCAGAAAATTGGACGCAGACTTACTGACAGTGAAGTTTATGGGTTCGCTCAGGTAAATTCGGAGCACTGCCGGCATAAGATATTCAACGGCACTTTTATCATTGATGGGAAAACCATGCCTGAAACCCTCTTTGCGTTGATCAAAAAGACCTCCGCATCAAACCCGAACCGATTGGTTTCGGCCTACAAAGACAATGTTGCCTTTATCCTTGGTCCCGAAGCAGTTCAGTTTGCTCCTGAAAAACCTGATGATGCCGCATTTTTTACCCTTACAGACATATCAACGGTGATCTCCCTGAAGGCAGAGACCCATAACTTTCCCACTACTGTTGAACCATTCAATGGTGCTTCGACAGGAAGCGGCGGAGAGATCCGCGACCGGCTTGCCGGAGGCAAAGGAAGCATTCCACTGGCAGGCACTGCTGTCTACATGACACCTTATGCCCGCACTGAGGATGGCCGGAGTTGGGAACAGCACTGGCCTGAAAGAAACTGGCTCTACCACAAACCTTCGGAATTGCTCATCAAGGCCTCCAACGGAGCTTCCGACTTCGGAAACAAATTCGGTCAGCCACTGATCAACGGTAGTCTGCTGACTTTCGAACATATGGAAGGCAGACAATTTGGCTACGACAAGGTGGTGATGCTGGCCGGTGGTGTCGGTTACGCACGTGCTGAAGACAGCCGGAAGGAAACACCCGAACCCGGCGATGTGATCGTGGTTCTTGGAGGCGACAATTACCGCATTGGTATGGGCGGAGGTGCAGTTTCGAGTGTCGACACAGGACAATTAAGCAACGCCATCGAACTGAATGCTGTTCAAAGAGCCAATCCGGAGATGCAGAAGAGGGTTTCCAATGTCATCAGGGCAATGGCCGAAACAGGTTTCAATCCCATTCGCTCGGTACATGATCACGGAGCGGGTGGACACCTCAACAGCCTTTCGGAACTGGTGGAGGAAACCGGAGGAATCATCAAAGTGGGAAATCTGCCGGTAGGTGACCCCACACTCTCTGATAAGGAAATCATCGGCAACGAATCACAGGAACGCATGGGATTGGTGATCAGGCAAAAAGATCTTGAATTACTAGACCGTACCGCGAAAAGGGAGCGTTCGCCATCCTACGAAGTTGGCCGGGTAACCGGTGACCACCAACTGGTTTTTGAACGCAACGAAAGCGAATGCCCGGTGCAACTGCCTCTTGAGGATCTTTTCGGGAAACCACCACGCACTGTGCTCAGCGACAGCAGTAAATGCTACCATTTTGAGCCATTGCAATTTATTAATGATAACTTTCATTTCTACTTGAATCAGGTACTGCAACTTGAGGCTGTTGCCTGCAAGGATTGGCTCACCAACAAAGTGGATCGTTCTGTTACAGGCCGTGTGGCTATGCAGCAATGTTGCGGTGAAATACAGTTGCCTCTCAATAATTTGGGTATCACAGCTATAGATTATGTTGGTCATCGCGGCATTGCCATTGCACTCGGACACGCCCCCGTTGCCGGCCTTATTGACTCAAGAATCGGTTCGCGGCTATCAGTTGCCGAAGCCTTAACCAATCTGGTTTGGGCACCCATCGAAGGCGGCCTTAAAGGCGTTTCGTTAAGCGCCAACTGGATGTGGCCTGCAAAGAACGAGGGCGAGAACAGCCGTCTGTACAAAGCAGTGAAAGCATTGAGCGATTTCTGTATCGAATTGGGAATCAATGTGCCAACAGGCAAGGATAGTCTTTCGATGACACAGCAATATCCCGACGGAAACCGTGTGCTTGCACCCGGAACGGTTATCGTTACTGCTGTTGGTGAAGTGAGTGACTTCCGCAAGACCATACGGCCCGTGCTCATTCACGACACTGATTCTGTTCTGCTTTATGTGGACCTTTCGTCTGACGATTTTAAACTTGGGGGAAGCAGTTTTGCACAGGTGCTTCATGCCATTGGCAATCAGGCTCCTGATGTTATCGAACCCGAACGATTTGTACGGGCATTTGACTGTGTGCAGCACCTGATTCATAACGGTCTGGTGCTTTCGGGTCACGATGTATCTGCCGGCGGACTTGTGACGGCACTCCTCGAAATGAACTTTGCCAACTGCGACCACGGGCTTAGCGTCAACCTCGATAAACTTGGCAATTCGGATACCATCAGTATTTTATTCAGCGAAAGACCTGCGCTGTTGCTTCAGATCAAAGAAACAGAAAAGACCAAAGAAATATTCGAAGAGCACGGAATTGATTTTGTTGTTCTGGGCAAACCCGAAAAGGATCGCTTCCTCACCATCAGGCGCGGAAAGGAAACCATCAGGCTTGAGATTGACCATTTGCGCGACACCTGGTATAAATCATCCTATTTGCTTGATCGTTTACAAAGCGGTGACCGCAAGGCTCTGGAACGGTTTAGGCATTATAAGCGTCAGGATCTGGAGTTTAGCTTCAACCGGTCTTTCTCCGGAAAAGCATCTCAGTATGGAATTGAGTTAAACCGGCGCAAGCCAACAGGCATCAGGGCAGCGATCATACGTGAGAAAGGTGTAAACGGCGACAGAGAAATGGCCTATGCACTATATCTCGCAGGTTTCGATGTTAAAGATGTGCATATGACCGACCTGATCAGCGGCCGCGAAGACCTCTCGGATGTGCGTATGATTGTGTTTGTGGGTGGATTCTCCAACTCCGACGTGCTTGGTTCGGCAAAAGGCTGGGCAGGTGCATTCCTCTACAACGACAAAGCAAGGGAAGCCCTCGAAAAGTTCTACGCCCGCCCCGACACCCTAAGTCTTGGTGTTTGCAACGGATGCCAGCTGATGACCGAACTCAAGCTCATTTATCCCGAACATCCCGAACATCTTGTGATGCTTCCAAATGACTCGGGCAAATTTGAGTCAGCTTTCCTCACGGTTGATATACCGGCAAATAACAGCGTCATGCTCGGATCCCTGGCCGGAAAACGTCTTGGTGTTTGGGTAGCCCACGGCGAAGGAAAGTTCAGTTTCCCCTGCTTCATGGACAAATACAACATAGTTATGACTTACGGCCATGAGGAATATCCGGGCAATCCCAACGGAAGCGATTGGGCGGCAGCGGCTGTATGTTCCAATGATGGCCGCCACCTGGCGATGATGCCCCACCTCGAAAGGGCTTTCCTGCCCTGGCAATGGGCGCACTACCCCGAAGGCCGTCAGGCAGACGAAGTAAGTCCATGGATAGAAGCATTTGTCAATGCACGCGAGTGGATCAAAAAACAAATGGATTGAGTTGTTGCCCCTGTGCAATTTACAGGACTAAAACAAAACGTTAATATCCATTACAAGCTGCTCCAACGGCTTTAACGGATAGTAGAATATGTTTTGTTAACGAAAACATGAATCATGAGAACGGATTATATACGGATAGGCGTTGTTGGTTTGGTGCTCACTGCAGTAATGATGTTTCCTCTTACGCTGCTTTCAGTACCCGACACCATACTTATGCAGGAAGTGGAAGTTCATGCCGGTAAAATCAGAAGCCTCTACAGCGATCACGTCAGAATTAACCGGATTTTAAACAGACAGGAGCTCAGCTACAATCCTTCGGGTGATCTTTCGGGATTGCTCAATTCACTTCCATCGGTGGATCTCCGTCAGCGGGGCCCCGGAGGTATTCAGGGCGATTTGGGCATCAGGGCAGGAACTTTTGAGCAAAGCCTGCTGCTGATCGACGGGGTGCAGCTGAATGACCCGCAAACCGGGCACCATAACATGAATAT